>JAEEGK010017362.1_pt1 | contig 15706 bp, 5 predicted proteins | sample 8958771 | NCBI WGS metagenome assembly JAEEGK01 (sample SAMN16246547, study PRJNA631951) | gut metagenome | biome: gut microbiome; feature: rumen; material: SC-attached | host: Bos | place: Iran: Karaj | collected 2018-10
TAGGTCTCAATTATTCTTTGTTTGTTTTCGTTCAATAAATCCGTTAAATAACTCTGTCCGTTTTTCATTGCTTTTTGTAATATTGTTTGAGCACCTTTTGTTAAGTATCTTGAAGGTTTCATTCTTACGAATTGTCGTAATAAATCATTAATCATATCTCCGCCTTCGGTATATAAAAATCTGTCTCTTTCTATTAAGTCAAGTCTTTCGGCAACCGTTCTTTCTTTAAAGAAGAACGGTTCTTTGTTTTTTATCCATATATTTATAATTCTGGCTAAATCCATAACGGCAGATAATCCGTCGGCATCATGTATTAACCTTGCTTCATATATTTGATGTTCTACTCTTTCTCCTCTGTCTCCTACTTTTTCATGCCCGATACAAGCAGCAACTATTCTTTTTCTTGTCCTTGTAGGTAAAGAGCTGCTTCTTAACATTTCCGTGGCCAGTATTGCGGAATTTTTCTCGTGATTGTCTCTGAAAAAAGTGCAGGCTACATCATGCATTAAAGCTGCATATACAACTATTGTAAAATCTATTTCGGCAAAAGGTTTTCCTTCCGTTTTTATTATATCTATGGCATTTTTTATCAAATTCATTGAATGATTAAAGTTGTGATCGGCAACAACACCTTTTTCATTAAGAAATTTTTCAAAAGTGTGTTTTGGTAGTTTCAGGTACATAAGTCTTAAACAATCTTGAATATTTTGTTCCAAATCCGCAGACATTTGTTGAGCATATTGTTTTTCTTGTTCCGAAACAGAATCGATTAAATATTGTGCGAGGAATTCTATATTAGCATTTATTTTGTTTTGTCTTTCTTTTGAAACTCTTCTGTCTAAAAATTCTTGAAAAGATTCTTCTTGAGAATTATCAACTATCATTTTGGAAAAGAATTCTTTTTCAAGATGTTTTCTTCTTCTTGCGGCTTTCTTTGATTCACCTTTGTTGGGCGCAAAATACTGACTTATAATATGTTTCCAATGAGGAAGTCGGTATTCGCTTATATAATCTTTTTGTAACACTTCTTGTATAAGAAGTTCCAAATTTCCGGAATATTTTTTTAGTTGAGAAAATACACGAATTTCTTTATCGGAAAATTCCGTTTCGGTAGCTTTTTTTAAACTTTCTTTTAATGATTGTATATCCGGAAGTCCGAATTCATCTTTTCTAACATTAATAAAAATAAAATTAATGTCATCATTTGTTAACAAATCTTTATCGAAAGCATCAGCATTAAAAAAAGAAAATAATATCGCATGAATAAGAGAAATCTTTAGAAATAAAGTTCTTGCGGAAGGATCTGCTTTTAACAGAGATTTGTTAATGAAGAAAGTTTTGGTTTCATCAATATTGTTTATAAACAAATCTGTTGAATTTGATTTTTCAAAAGTTTTTATTGCAATTCTTATAGGATAACTTTTTTTATCTTCCGCATCTCTTTGTGAAAAAGAAACAATTTCTTCTTCTTCCGGTATTCTGACAACTATTTCTTCAATGATTTCTGTAATATCTTCTTGTGTTAAATTGGCCGCAATATCTTCATCTATTTCAAATACGAAAGTTTCACTACCTACGGTAGCTAAATACTCAACGGTTTTTTTCTTGGTATAATCTCTTATAAAAATTGTGTCTTCTTCTATTGGTCCTATTTTATAGTCGGTAAAATCAAGCTTATTGTTTTTTATTTTGAAAGAAATAACTTGATTTCCTATAAAAATATTAAAATTGTCGTCTTTTATATGTATGTTTAACGGTTCAGACCATTTCCCTCTTACCAATTTTCTAATATGCTCTTCTACAATTTTCGGATCTTGATCATATACTTCTGCAAATGCTGCGGTAAGCTCTGCCAAAAACAAATCTTTTGTGTGTTCCGGAATCAAAGGACTTGTAGCTAATAACATTTGTATTTGGATAATCGTTTGTTGCTCGTAAGCACTGGATATTATCTTTGAAAAAGCATCGGTAACCGTACTGTTTTTCGTATATGGAGTTACCAATAGATATTGTAAATTGTTTTTCTTTAAATCGTTTAATATGGAGGAGTGAAATCCCCCGGTAATAATGATGTTAATTTTTTTGTCACTATTTGAGTTGTTTCCTTTTACTGTTTGAGAAGATAAAATGTTATTTATGAATATATTGTTTCTTTTTTTATTTACATCGTAGTATTCTAAAAATTTATTAACTTCAATGATAGCATCAAATTTAATTAAATCTTCATTGGTGAGATAAAAGTTTAACAATTCTTTATATCTTTCGAAATTACTCGTGAAAAAATCATATTCATATTCACTTATCGACAAAGTTATAATTTTTTCGAATAAGCTTGTCATTTTTAATATAAATATCTTTTCTTCAGTATCTTTGTCTTTAGTGTATAAATCGTTTAAAAAATCGTTGAAATATTCGTTTTGTTGATGAATTAAAGAAACCATATTCAAACTGTTTATTTTTAAAACATAATTTAAATATGAAAATAGATTTTTATATTGCGATTGATAAGATTGATTTTGCGAAAATTGCTTGTACAATTGCTGCCAATATTCAGTTAAATCGTTGTTTTTTGATTTATCTATAATATCTTTAAATTTATCGTAACCTAAAGAACTTTTCAACTCCCCGACAAATTTTGAATGTTCTTTATTAATATTCTTTTTATTCAAATTCTTTTTTGTGTCGGATAAAAATATAAAATTGTTTAATGTGTCATATTTTAATATCGGTAGATTTACTTTTTTATTTATCTTTGTATCATTTATATCAAAATCAACATACTTCATTAATTTTTTTGATTTTGTTCTTTCTATAACAGTATTATAAAATTCGTTAAAGACTTTTTGAGAACCTTTTAAATTATTGTTTATGCTTGCAAGAAGACGAATGTTATTTATATATGTTTCCCAATCTTCCAAACCGTATACGGGAACTGCCGAATTGTTTTTTATTAAAAAGTATTCTGCTCCTGTAAGCATCCCCTTGTTTAATAAGTAATCCGAAACTTTTGGATCGTAATTGTTCAATGATTTAATGAAACTCGTATCTATTTTTGCAGATGGTGCACCTTCAATGAGAATTTTATTGATTCCGTAATTTTTATCAAAGAAATCAATAGTTTTATATATGTTTGTTTGAACTTCCGGATTTGAGTGTAAATCCTGAATTAAAACAAAAATATCTTTTCCGTCGTTTAAATAAGATTGAGAAACAGTTGCAAAAAGAGGATTAATGGCTGCCGGAATATTTGTATATACAAAATCAGCCTGCAGCAATTGAGGTAAAATCAAAATTACGGATAAGAATGACACAAATAATTTTGTAATTTTTTGTTTCATAGCATATCTCCTAATTAGTGATGTTATTAAATTCATTCTCATAATATTTTTCTTTCTCTTCAAAAATTTCCGTGTTTTCCATCAACTCTGTGTATAATACTTCTAAGTTTTCTTTTAACTTTTTACTTTGTTTAGGCCCTTCCGCCATATAACTTAAATCATTCTCTTCGCATGCTTTTACAAGAAGTTTCGTAATGTTTTCTATTTCAAGCTCTTTTTCCTGTATTTCTTTTTCTAATTCTTTAATTCTTAACTCTAATGGTTTCAATGCTCTGGATTTTTCTTGAATAAGTTTTGCTCTGATTTTTTTCACTTCTTCTTTTGTATACAGCTTCTTTTCTGTGTTTTTATTTGTAGCTTTTATTTCGGAACTTTCGTCTTCCCAACCGCATCTTTCCAAAAAGTCTGCATATGTTCCGTCGAAGAAAGATACTTTATTTCTGTCGAAAATTATAAGTTTTTTTGCTACAGCATGTAAAAGTTCTTCGTTATGTGTTACTATTATAATCGAACCGGAAAACTCGTTAATTGCATCTATTAAAGATTCCGTAGATTCCAAATCCAAATGATTTGTAGGCTCATCAAGAAGTAATAAGTGTGCCGGTTTGGCCAAAATTTTTCCCAATAAAACCCTGCTCTTTTCTCCGCCGGAAAGAACTTTTATTCTTTTCATCATATCGTTTCCGCCGAACATCATGGCTCCGCAGATATTTCTTGCATTTTGCGGTAACTTTGTGTTTGCGGACAAAATGGAATCATAAATTGTATCTTCGTCGTTAAGTTGTGCAACATCAGACTGAACGAAATATCCTATTTCAAGTTCCGGATGTTTTTTTATATTGCCCGATATAGGATTTAATCTTCCAGCCAATAATTTTAACAAAGTCGATTTTCCTTTTCCGTTTTTTCCTATTACACAAATTCTTTCCTTCTTTAAAACATCCAAATTTAGATTATCAATTAAAATGTCGTCGTTTGTATATCCGAATTTTAAAGAATAAGTGCTAAGCATTTTGTTCGCGGGAAAATCCAAATCACTGAAAGAAAAATCCAATGTCTCAAGTTCCGTTAACTGTTTTAAATCTTCCTGCTTTTCCAAAGTTTTTATTCTCGACTGAACCATACCTGCAAGTCTTGCTTTTGCCCTGAACCTTCTTATAAAAAGTTCTGTTCTTTTTCTTCTCTTTTCTATATTTATTCTTGTCTTTTCGTAAATTTCTTCTTCTTTGGCTATTTGCTCATATAATTTTTCCGTTGTTCCTTCGACTTTTCTCGCTTTGTTTCTGTGAATTGCAACGGTATGAGTAACCACTTGGTCCATAAAAGATCTGTCGTGGGTTATAAGTATAAGTTCGCCTTTTAATGTTTTAAGAAACTTTATTAACCATCTTATTGCAACAATATCGAGATAGTTGTTAGGTTCATCCAGCAACAACATATCTACATCGGAAAGTAAGATTTTTGCTAAATTCAGTCTTATCTTGTATCCTCCGGAAAAAACAGCAGGTTCTTTATTTAAATCTTCTTTTGTAAAACCTAAACCGAACAAAACTTTTTCCGCTTTCCATTGGTTATCCGTTTCTTCTTTCGGTAATACGGATGCAACTTCTTCGATTATTGTTTTATATTTAAAATCCAAATGTTGTTTTAAATATCCTATCTTGTAGTTTTTGGGAATTTGTATTTCTCCGGAATCATATTCGGCTTCTCCTGTAATCATTTTAAGCAAAGTTGTTTTTCCGTAGCCGTTTCTTCCGACTAACCCTATCTTTTCACCTTTGCCGACACTAAAAGACAGGTTGTCGAATAATACTCTTGTTCCGTAAGATTTTGATAAGTTGTTAATAGTAATCATTTTTATTTTATATCCTAAAATAATACACTATGCTGCTGCCAACATTTGTCTATAATCCAAAGTACTAATTTGTTTTGTCTCGACGTTATTTATTTTCCTATCTTGCATAGATAGAATAATTTCAATTATTGTGTTAACTGCAACAGCATCTCCCTGTATTGCTTTTGTATATAATTCATTTATTTTATCCATACAGATTTTCTTATAATCTGAATTCTTTTTCTCTTCATCAATAGCTTTGAATATCTCATCATATACTTGTTCTCTATCTTCTTTTGTTTTCGTGTATTGTATTAATAGTAAATTCCCTAATAACCTTTCCAGTTTGTTATCAGCAATTGTTTCAATGTTTTGCTTTTTTAATTCTATTTTTATAAGTAATCTTTGTTTTATTATATCCAAAAATATTTTTTTGTTTTCTTCTGTTATTTTTGTATCGTTCAATATAACGGAAATAATATTGTTTGATTGGATATTAAGATTAGATGTAAAGTTATATATATCTGAATTTAGCATTAGTTCTATTTGACTTTCATCTAAATTCGGTAATTTTGATAAATTTATATTGTGAGCAAATTCTTTAATATCATTAACACTGATATTTTTTAAGCCGAGTTTTACTTTAATTTTTCCAAGCAAAGCATCAAATGCGTTGTACGTATCTAAAATATTGCTTTGAGAAGAAAAAATATTCTGTAAGGTTTTTAAGTTAATTAATAAAGGTGTTTGTGAATAAATTATTTTTTGTTCCAATACTCTTATTTGTATATCTTCGGATATTCTTTCAAATTCAATTTCTTCTTGTGAAAAATAATCATATATAGTTGAGTCTTTTATTTTACCTGAAATTCCGAATTGTCTGTAAAAATCATCATCAATTTCGGAATCAGATATAATATAAATCTCAATTCCCTTTTCTCTTAAAGACATAATTTCTTGTACAATATCTTTGTTTTCTTGTTCGAATTTGTTTTTTAAATATTCGAATTGTTTTTCTGTTATTACTTTTTTTAAAGAGCCACTGTTTATTGCCTGATATAAGTTTTCATCAGAAACATCCACCAAAGAAATCATCATCTTTTGAGAAAAGACAACACCGAAAGATTTTAATATTTCTGCAAAAGATGAAGTAATATTAGCAGTGTTTGAAATTAATATATTTTCTCCTTCCATATATATATCTTCACTATCACTATCTAATATTAATGCTGCTTCAATGTTTAATTCTATGTTATTTTTTAAATTAAGTATTTTCTTTATTTGTTGTTTAAGAGCCCTGCTGTTATTTATCGCTCTTGCAATGTCTTTAAAATCCAAACCATCGGCTACAAAAATAATTGCATTTTTTTCTCTGATTTGCCAAATAGTTTTTCCTTTAACTTTTAAACCTGTATTTATTAATTTGTCTTTATCAAATTGTGATGTATCATTCAATATATGTATTTGTACTGTTCTTGCTTCAACGTCTATGATACTTAATGGAAATGCAAGCTGTTGCATATTCTTTTTTCCTGAATAAATAATTTTTATTTTTTCTTCGTTCTGCTTAAAAATACTTGAAATTTTATTTTTTAAAGCAATCATAAAAAAAGGATTTAAGAAAAAGTTTGAAGAGATAAATGCAAATGTTATGACTAATGGTATAAATGTGTTTTGAAAATCAAATAAACTTGAAGGTGTTAAAATGAATTTAATAATAAATGGAATAATGTATATGGCAATAGATTTAGTGTTTTTTAGAATATCTTTCACTTTATTCCATGCTTCTTTCAAAGAGTAATTATCATCATCAACATTTGTTGCATTAAATTTAGCTTTATCAGGATTATGGAAGAATTTGAAAACTCCGGTTGTCATTACATGAGAAAAAGATATAAACATTGTTGCTATAGTTACAACATCTCGTGCGATATTTTTTAATATAAAAATTTTGTCTTTTCTGTTTTCTTCGGAAACAAGATCTGTTTTTGTATATATTTTAACCAAAGAAACAATTAAAGGAAATGCACCGATAAGGAGAATTGCTAAATTTAAAGAACTACCGCCTAAAAACAATCCTATTATGATTGCAGAAGGAATAATAGACATTATATTAACATAAGATAAAGGATAAACAAAGAAATGAATTTTTTGATACCATTTAATATCTTTAGAAGATAAAAACTCTTTTAGCCAATCAGTCAATATACCTTTTTTTTGTTGATCGGGATTTTTATTTTTGTTTTTGTTTAATATTAATTCTAAAAGCCCGAAAGTATATCTTGATATTTTTGATGCTTCTTCTATAAAAGAACGGCTAACCATTTCTTTAAATTCATATCCTTTGAAATGTAAGTATTGTCCATGATATCCTCTTGCAGAAAAAAGAGTGGATGTATAATAATCCTCGGAAACCCTATCTTCCGGCCAAAAACCTATCTCTTCCAAAGCGGATTTTCTTATAAAGCCATTGTGTCCGACGAAAGGAACAATTCCGCCTGTTAATGCATTTGAAGGATATACATATTGATATAGAAAAGCAGTAAACGATGCAATTGTTTTTGAAAAATAGTTATCTCCGCGATTTGATGGTACTGTAACATTTTCTGTATATGCCAGTTTGTCATCTTTTATAAATTTTGGAACAGATACAGACAGTATATCTTTGTGTAATCCACTGTCTTTATCTAACATTAGAATAACATCATAAACTTCTAAATCTTCTCCTTCATAATACGTCCCATCATCTACAGGTATATTCTTTTTTAATTTTTCTATAGTTCTGTAAGTATGGTTTAAATTACTTGCCTTTTTGAATAATCCGGCTCTGTTATCTTTAGGTCTTGCTATAAAAGAAATATTGTTTTCTCTGTAAAATTTTATTCTTTCAACAGCTTGTTTTTGTTTAGGAGAAAGTTCTTCGATAGGCATTTGTAACAATTGTTCTATATGTTCTTTTGATATATCTCCATCAAGTAACACAGCAAGTCCATCGTCGGATATTACTATATTTGATTTTGCACCGAATTGCCTGCCTTTATAGTTTTTAACAGCATCCATACTTTGCCTTATAGTTTCAAAAATAACAGCATTTGATTCTGTGTATACGGGGATTTGTATTGTAACATCCATTGCTCCTTGAGAGTAGTCATAATCTTCTTCGGGAATATTTGAAAAATATTTTGATTCATACTTTTCTTGGCCAAAAATTCTTTTATTATATTTAGGATTGATAAAAGACCACAATAAGGTTAAAGTACTATTTATAGGAAATATCAAGAAAACAAAATGGATTAAAGTTATTATAGGTGATGCTGTTGATAATAAAGCTAATACTATATTGATAGCAAATGTTGCAATTAATATAAAAGCTATGTCTCTATCTTCTTCTTTTTTGACACTTCTTTGTTCAGATGTATCCGTTATTGATAGTTTTGTTTCGTTTTCAATATTATGTTTATAGTGAAAAAATACCGATGTAGCACTTGCTATTGTCGGAATAAGTAGTGTTGCTATAGGGCAAAGAACAATTGCAAATAAATAAGGTATTGATAAGAAAAATGTTTGTTCCCCTATATAGTTTATGTATTTTTTTGTTAAATCTTGTTTCAAAAATTTTTTGTATTCTATTCTGGAGTCTTTATTTGTGAGAAAGTTTTTCAATTGTTTGAAATAATCATAAAATGAAATTGGTTTATTTGGCGTTTTTGTATGCATGTATTTTGTTATTGAATGAGCATATATAAATATAATTTGTGATAATGCAAAAAGCGGAATACCTATTACAGGGTTTATTATAGATATTACCATAGGTATTATTCTAAATAGCTCTTCTATTAAAACTTGTTTTAAAGTTACTTTATTTGTTAATGATAACAATGGTTTCGGATTTACTTTATCCAGTAACATGTGTTGTATTTCAGGAAGGAAAGTAGAATATATTTCAGGTTGTATTCCATCCAATTCTTGTCCGTTATATTGTGAATTTTCTATATCGAAAATGGTACCATTTGATAAATATATATTGTGCTTGAACAATTGTAACGATAAGTTTTTAAAAATATAATAAGTTTCAGGCATGAATATTGATTGCAATCCTTTTGTCGGTAAAAAAGATGGTATGGCGTCGTATACTGAATTTATAGCGTTTGTAAATAAAGAGGTAACTTCTTTTACTTCTTGTATATTATTTGTGTTTTTTTTGTCTATAACAACAACAGTTCCATCTTTAAAAATTAATTTATATTTGTCATTATCTAATTTAACTATTTTTATTTCATTTCCTAAAAATTGTTCAAGAGCTTTTATATTGTTGTCACCGTATAACGCTATAGCCGCCTGTACCAGTAATGTTTTTTGTTCCAAGCTTGGAGCGGATGAAGCCATTCTTAATGCTAAAGCTTGAGACATAACTTTATTTTGAAGTTTTGCATTTTGTTCATAGGTTATTTTTGCAGTTGATGTGTTTTCTGTTACTGTAGGAGTTATTGTTATAGTGTTAATATTTTCTTTTAAAAGATAATCTTTTAATTCTTCACTATGGAATCCCCCCGCAACAACAACTATTATCTTATCGGATTGTTTTAATGTTGTTAAGATATCTCTGTTTGTATTAAAGGACTTTATTATATCTGTATTTATATTGCTGATTATATTTGATATAAAAATATCATTTCTTATATTGTTTGTTTCATAATATGAGTTTATTTCATCAAAGTCCTTTTGTATCGTATTTATTCTGTTTATGTTGCTGTATTTAGAATACAAATTTACAAATCTGTCATAATTTTCTTTATAATATTGCCACTCGTAAGCAGTTAAGGAATAATTTAAATATTTATCAAAATAATTAAAAAAATCTGATATGAAAGTAATTTCATATTCCGTATTATCATAAGACAAAGCCATTCTTATTTGAGAAATTAATAATTCTTCTTCTTTTAAAAGTTGTATAGGATTTATATCTTCAGATAATTTTAAGTTTGTGAAAAATTTGTCCAGTTCCGGAAATTGAGTGCTTAGATCTATATTAAATTCTTTTGAATAGTTCTTTATGAATTCAGCTAATTTGAAAGTATTAGAAAAATTGTCTGTATAAGATAACAATTTAGTATATACATTATAGGGCAGCTTGCTTTTTAACATCAACAAAAATGATTGTAACTGCGCTGTAACTAATTTTGAATTTATATCTGAAGTAGCTGAATAAATAGTCAAATATTTTGATATGTTAGGATACAAACTCGTCATTATAGGCACGATATTATTATAATTTTCATTATTATCATTTATATTGGCTATGTATTTAAACAAAATTTTATAAAATCTTGTCGAAGATATTTTCCCGTTATTATAATCGGTTAAAATTCTCGAGAATCTTCTGTTTCTTTGATTTATATATTTATTATTTAAAATCGATATTTCTTGTTTTATTTTACTTAGAACATCAGAATAAATATTTCTGTTGTTTAAGATAAAATTAAGTCTTGATATGTTTTCTTGATGTAATTGTTTATTATCTAATCCCTTTAGAATATTTTCTTTTTCATTTGTTAAAGCAAAATATTCTGTGCCGGTAATATCATTATCGGATAATAATTTTTTTATTATTTCTTTCTTGAATTTATCATCTTTTAAATCAGATATCCAATTAAGATTAAAATTTTCATATCCACCTTCGCATAAAATAGTGTCAATAGTTTTTATATTATTAATTTCCGTCAATATTCCGTTAATATTTTCTTGAGTTTGTAAATGACAATGTAAATCTTGTATATTTATAACGGTTATATTGCTTCCCGAATCTTCAAAGTTTGTTACTTTTCCGAAATTTTGTTGAATTAAATTTGTTGTTTTAAATAAGTTATTAAATTGAGTGTTTATCGGTTGTACTGCAGATATTGCATATAAATTTGAATTAATATTTAACAATAAAAATGACAATACTGTTAATATTGCACATGTTCTTTTAAAATTGATGTACTTTATTAAAGATTTCATTTTTTCTCCATATAAAATAAAAATTCTGTCTATATATGCAAATAGACAGAATTTCTCACACTATTTATTAGTGATAATAATAAACTTATACTTCCAAAAAGGCGCAATAATCCTATATAACATAGTAAATAGAATATTATAATCGGTATAACGAATATTTTTATTGATGTGTTTATAAAAGAGAATAATAAGTTTTGGTATTCGGTAATACTTTTTATTACTTTTAGTTTTGTTGTAGAATAAATCAACGCTATAGGCGTTTGATCAAATTTATAATTATCGGCAAAAATGTATTGTACTTTGTTTTCTGAATTTGCCAATGTTTTAATATCACAACTGACTTTTACGCAAATGTTAACAAATTCTTTCGGCATATTTATTAACATGCTATATTGTTCTTGAACATCAACGATATTGGAACAACTTAAAGAGTTTTTTTCTAGCATAAAGGAATAGAAGTTTGTCAAAGCAAATGATATGTTCGACAAAATAATAAAAAACAATAAAATAACAGAAAAAATTTGTTTTTTCAAACTTCCTCCTTTTCATATAGTATTTTAATATATACTTGTTTATTTTTCAATGCTTTTTTTATTATTTTTACTGTAAAAAGAATGTGAAAAAACTTTATATCTTTTTTTGTTTAATTTTGTTAAAATATTTACTTAAAATTCATTGGATAAACAATTGGAGAAAAAATGTCATATTATTACAAATTATTTTGGATTTTAACGACAATAACTACATTTTTAAGACTTTCTGTTATAGGTAAGTTGGGTTTAACCGTAGATGAAGCTCATTATTGGGTATATTCAAAGTTTTTAGATTTATCATATTACGATCATCCCCCTATGATAGGATATATAATAAAATTGTTTACCGATATTTTCGGAATAAATGAATTTGCGGTGAGACTTCCTTCGGTTATTATTTTTGTTATAACTTCTTGGCTCTTTTTCTTATGCATCAAAAAAATATTTAATGAAAGAATTGCCTTTATAGGTATTGTTCTTATAAATGTACTACCTGTATTTTCATTTTTAGGAGCGGTTGTTACTATTCCGGATTCTCCTCTCTCGTTATTTTGGCTTTTATCTTTTTATCTTTTTATAAATATTATAGAAACGAAAGAAAAAAAATATTGGTATATGTTAGGTATTACTGTAGGTTTGGCATTCTTATCCAAATATACGGCGGTAATGATATATCCTTCCATTATTTTATTTTTAATTTGCTCCAAAGAAAACAGATTTTGGTTTACCAGAAAAGAGCTGTATTTTTCGATGATAATATCTTTTATAATTTTTTTACCTGTTGTCATTTGGAATATACAGAATAATTGGGCAAGTTTCGGTTTCCAACTTCAACATGGTTTCGGTAAATCATTACCGAGTTTTTCATTTACTTTATTCGGCAGGTCTGTCGGTGCTCAAGCCGGTTATGTTTCCCCGTTTCTTTTTATCTTTTTCTGCTATGTTGCGTATGTATTAATAAAGGATGCTTTTTTCAAAAAACAAAAAGATGCTTTGTATATTGCCTCTTTTTCGTTACCTGTTCTTATTTTCTTTAATGCTATTGCAACTTTTAATGAAATATTACCGCATTGGCCTGCAATGGGTTATTTAATTTTGACAATATATGCAGCATATATAATTAATAAATTTTGGGACAACAGTAAATTTAGAAAGATAATTTACTTTTCTTGCGGATTTGCTTTGTTTTTGGATTTGATTGTTCCTATTCATTGTATATATAAATTCATACCCATAGAACCTTTTTTACCTCAGAAAGAAGCTCAGAAAGTTGAGTTCGGTATACCTAAAGCCGAAATTGTTGATGTATCAAATGATTTGTACGGATGGAAAGAGTTGTCTTCCGAAATAAACAAAGTATATGATTCTTATCCCGAAAATAAAAAACCTTTTTTATTTACACATAAAAGTTATTTGGCAAGCCAAATATATTTTTATACTCCAGATAAAAGAGTTTACTGCTTTAGCGGTAAAATAGATGCTTATGATTTATGGCAAAGAGATATTTCAAATTTAAAAAATAAAGACGGATTATTTATTACAAGTAATATGTTCGATTTTAAAAATCCTGAAAAAGTTTATCCCTTTTCGGAATTTGAACAACCTATAGAAGTTCCTGTTTACAGAAATAATAAATTAGTTAAAAAATTTTGGATTACCAAATGTAAAAATTTTAATCCTGATAATTTGCCTGAAAAATATACGGCAAATATAATAGGACAAAAAAAATCTTTAATGCAGGGCTTAATTGATACGGATCACAGATTGTTTAAATTTATAAATATAGATGTGAAAAATAAAATTTTTGATTTTATAATATCTAATGTTTCTTTTTACGACGATAAAGGTGTTAATCCGAGCGTAATAGTTATAGTTATTGTTACATTAGTAATTTTAAGAAAAGAAGAAAAAAATAAATTTTGGATTTTGTTGGCTTTTATTATATGCACGGTAATAGTTGCAAGTGTATTAAACACTTTTATAAAAGGATTGTTGGATAGGCCAAGACCGTTAGCTGTTTTCGGAGAAGGAAACATAAATATCTTTTATGAAGTCTTGCATGCGAGATCATTCCCGTCCGGACATACTCAATTTGCTTTTACGGTTATGATGACAATGTTGTTTCTTATACCTAAGTATTGGTATATTTATTTAACAGTTGCCTTTGCAACAGGATTTGAAAGAATCTATGCCGGATGTCATTTCCCGATAGATGTATGTTGCGGTGCTGTTGAAGGAATAATAGTATCTTATATAATGGTAAAAATATTTAAGAAAGTTTATAAACTATAAAAATTTTAGAGCTTGCAAGCTTATAGCTTATAGTTTTCGGTAAAATTTTGTTAAACAATATATCAACTACAAACTGTAAACAACAAAAAACAGGAAGAATTTATTCTTCCTGTTTTGTTTATACATTGTATATTATAAATTGTACATTGCCTTTTAGATGCTCTTTAAATGTCTTATATCTTTACCGTGAACCATAAATATTACATCTTCTGCGATGTTTGTTGCATGGTCGCCCAATCTTTCAAGACTTTTTGCTATAAACATTAAGTCTATTGCTCTTATAAGAGTTGTTTGATCGGAAGTGTTTGTCATAAAAGCTAACAAATCTTTTATAATTATTCTTTTTAGTTCATCGACTTCATCATCTCTTGATAATACTTTATCTGCAAGATCAGGATCATTTAAATTAAATGCTTGAATGCTGTCTCTAACCATATCATTTACGGCTGTAGCCATTTTAGGAATATCGATTAACGGTTTTAAATCGGGATATTTTAAAAGTTCTTCTCCTATTTCGCAAATGTTTACCGCTTCATCCCCCATTCTTTCCAAATCACTGTTGATTCTCATTGCGGAAGTTATAAATCTTAAATCTGTTCCTACCGGCTGATTTAATGCGATAAGTTTTAAACATGTATCGTCAACAACTATTTCTGTAAGATTAGCCTCTCTTTCTCTGTTAAAAACTTCTTTGGACATAGCCAAATCTCTTTTAACTATCATGTCTACCGAAAATTTTATCATCTGCTGAACTATTTCAGCCATATCAACAAGTCTTTTCTTTAAGTCGTTCATTTCCAAATCAAAGTGTCTCATATATACCTCCCAAAAAAATACTACGTATTTTCTGAAGAATAGATGATTTGATGATTAGAAGAATAGAAGTTAAATTGTAAAATTTGCTTTGCAAATTTTGTTATTATTTAATTTCCATTTTTTCATCCAATCTTCCAATCCTCCAATCTTCTAATCTTCCAAATTAACCGAATCTTCCCGAAACATAATCATCCGTTTCTTTTTTTGACGGATTCGTAAATATTATCGATGTTTCGTCGAACTCTATTAAATTTCCCATAAACATATATGCCGTATCGTCCGAAAGTCTTGCTGCCTGTTGCATATTATGTGTTACTATAACAAGTGTATATTTTTGTTTCATTTCCTGCATTAATTCTTCCAAGTTCGTTGTGGATTTTGGATCTAATGCGGAACACGGTTCATCCAATAAAATTATTTGCGGTTTTATTGCGATAACTCTTGCAACACAAAGTCTTTGTTGTTGCTCAAGAGATAAATTTAACGCGGACATTTTTAAATTGTTTTTTAAATCGTCCCATAACAAAACATCTTCCAAACTTTCCTGCACTATTTTTGCAGTTTCTTTTGAACTTTTTACCATTCTGTTTATTTCAAGCCCGAAAGCTATATTGTTGTAAATTGATAAAGGAAACGGATTCGGCCTTTGAAAAACCATACCGACTTCTTTTCTAACTCTGTCAACCTGCATATCTTCACCGTAAATGTTTTTCCCGTTGATAAGAATTTCTCCGGTAATTCTTACTCCGTCTATAGTGTCGTTTATTCTGTTTAATGTTCTAAGCAATGTGGATTTACCGCAACCTGAAGGGCCTATTAAAGCCGTTATTCTGTTTGCTCTAATATCCATGTTTATATTTTTCAATGCATGAAAATTAGAATAATATAAATTT
>JAEEGK010017363.1_pt1 | contig 15705 bp, 12 predicted proteins | sample 8958771 | NCBI WGS metagenome assembly JAEEGK01 (sample SAMN16246547, study PRJNA631951) | gut metagenome | biome: gut microbiome; feature: rumen; material: SC-attached | host: Bos | place: Iran: Karaj | collected 2018-10
ATTTTTTAAATTATGATTTGATATCTTTTTTCTGTATTTTCTTTTAAAATTTTAGCATTATCTATTATTTTCATTTTAAATTCATCAAATTGGAAAACTAATTTAAATTTTTTTAAAGCATCATTTTTATTATTTGAAGAAAATTTTTCAAAATTTTCAGAATTATAAAAAGAAGAAATACTAGAATAAAAAGATTTAACTGAATTTTCAATTCCATTTAAAATATCTTCTCTTATTGAATCTATAATTATTTCAACATTTACATCTTCTATTTTACTTCCTTCAGATGCAGTAATAAGAATTGATTCATAAAAAATAAATATTAATTTATTAGAATTAAAATAAAATATATTATAGAATAAAATTTTTAACTAATTATTTATTATATTAATCAATATTAAAAAATATCAATTTTGTAATTTAAGGAGCTGATTGATTAATATATTCATCCATTGAATAATCTGCATATTCCATTTCTTCAACTTCTTCTTCTTCTTTTCTTTCAAATCCTAACGGAATAAATAAAGTACTTTTTTCAGAAAACTAAAAAATATAAAAATAAAATATTTACATTTGTTTGTACTTCACTAATATGATTTTCTTCTTCTCTAATATCTTCATCTTCATTTTTTCTTTGTTTTAAAGGGAATGAAATTTTTCTTAAAATTTCTTTAAATTCCATAATATTATATTATAAATATATTTTATTTAAATTTAAAAAAAAATATAAATAAAATATTTTATATAATGTCAATATCTGGTAAATCATAATGTTCTCTACAATTTTCCATAAAAGAAGAAGGATTTGATACTTCAATTTGACTTTTAATTATATTATCCATTGTGTCAAAAACTACACCTGATAATTCTCTTGTTAATTCACAAGCATTAATTTCAGTACTTTTCATAAAAGTTTTTTTTTCTTCATCAAATTGACATTTAACTTGAAAAGGTAAAGGTAAAAAAAAATGAAAAATACTTGGACCTAAAATATTTTCTAAATTAACAATCCATCCTAAATTATAATTATTTTTAGCTTTATTTTGGTTTGTTTTTATAGATAAAAAAATATTATCTAATGTTCCTGCTTTAATATAAATATATTCATATTGTGAAAAATTGTTAAGATAAGTAGTGAGTATTGAAAAAAGTAAACCAAAAACCCAAAAAAAAAGAAATATAGTTATTATTGTTGATATTATTGATATTAAATAAAGAAACTTATTCTTATTTTTATTTTGATCTTCTTTAAAATAATAAGTAATGAATCCTCTAAAAAAAATACAAGCAAAAATTATTTGATAAATTAAATATAAGAAAAATAATTTATTATTATTAAATCCTACACATTTATTTATAAAAGCACAATGATGATCTCTTCTTAATACACAACATTTACAAGTTCTACAATGACTACTTCTTTCAAATTTTCTTTTATTATCACAAAATTCACAAAATTTAGGATATGAATTTAATAATTTTAAAGGAATTATTCTTCTTTTTTCTTTTTCCATTATTGATTCTATATTTGTTTGTGCTGGAGATTTTATTAATAAAATAGTGTAAATTGTTATTATTACTATAAAAAAAAATATTGAAAAAAATTTATATGCTTTTTTTTCTATTGATAATTCAAATGCATTTAAAAATATATATATTTCACATAAAAAATCAATACAAAACATTATTATGAAAAAAAATATCATTGTATTTTTCATGAATATATTTTTTATACGTTGTTTTAATGATTTTTCTTTTTCTTCATTTATTTTTCTATTATCATAATTTACAGGAATAATTTCATCATCCATTATTAAATAAATGAAAATAAATCTACTAAAAAAAATTAAAGTATGAAATTAAAAATTAATAACATATAAAAATAATAAAAAAGAAAATTAAATAAATGATAAAAAGAAATAATAGTCATTTAACAAGTAGAAGTACTCATCAAATGCTAGCAAAAAATTCCTTTTCAATAAATGATTCAATATCTTCAATTAATCAAACAAAAAAACTAAGGAATAAGAAAAGTTATAAAGAAATTTATTTAGATAAAATGGGAATAACAACTTCAATTTCTGTAAGTAGAAAAAATTATTCTTTATTAACTAAAAGTCTTAATGATAGTGATTATAAAGAAATGATATATAAAAGTTCAAGAAACACTTCTTCTAATAATAATGAAGTTAAAACTCCAAAAAAAAATAATTCAAATAATTCTTTTGTTTTAGATGCTTCTTTATCTATTAGAGGCAAAAGAGGAGTTGAAAGTTTTGCTTCTCCAAGAAATAAAAATATTCATAATGTTAAAAAAAATATTCATAATAAAAATGTTAATAAAAAAAAAAAATTGAATGTAGATGAAAAAAATAAACATATAAATCATAATATTAAAGAAAAAAATAAAACTAATAATAAAAATAATAATAAAGTTAATAATAATATTAATAAAAATAAAGAAAATATAAATAAAATAGAAAAATTATTAGATAATAATTTATCTTCTGATAATTATTCTTCTAGTGATAAATCAAATGATAGTTTTAATTCATTATTTAAATCTCAAAACATTAAAAAAAACCAATTTAAAAATAAATCTCCATCAAAAAATAAAAAAATTACAATTGATGAATTTGAAAATGATGTATCCCCATCTTTAAAAGGTATTTTATTAAATAAAAATTCTGATACAATTCGTTTATTAGGAAGATTTAAAAAAAGAAGTAAAACAGTTATTTTTTATGTTAATTCAGAAAATGATAAAGTTTCATCAAATGACTTAGAAAATAAAAATGAATATATAGGAAAAATAAATAGAAGTAAAACTTTAAAAGTAGAAAAAAATACTATGTTAAAAAAAATTGAAAATATGTCAAATCAAATAAAAAAAATGTATGTTAAATTTGGATTATTAGAAAATAATAAAATAAATAATAAAAATATAAAAGAAAATCAAAATAATAACCAAAACAATTCACAAATCAATAAATTAAAAGATAATAAAACAAAAGAAAATATAAATAAATTAAAAGAAAATAATAATAAAAATGAAGATAATAATTTATTATCAGGAAAAATAATTTTAACAGATGAAAAAGGAAATATAATAAATCAAAATGATTCATATGACTTTCAAAATACAAAAAAATCAGAAGGTAAATTTTCAATAATATCAAATGAATCTCCAAATAAAAATAATAATATAAAAACAGAATCAAATGAAGAAAGTTTAAATAATTCAAAAAATGATAATAAAAAAATTGAAGATGAAGAAGAAGATTTAGGAGAAGAAAGAGTAAGAGCATTTGATGAATTTACTAATAAAAAAGAAAAAAATGTTGATACAATAAATGAACTTGATGAAGAATATGAATCTGATTTTACTAATCAAAGAATAAAAAATACTTTAAAAAAAAGTAATTTAAATACTCTTGAAAGTTTAAAAAATAAGAAAAAAGATAATTTAAATAATGATAAAATTAAAATTAATAATTTTGATGATATTACTTCTCCTATTTTAGATAATAATAAATTATTTGAGACACAATCTGATTTTTTTAATCAAAATTATAGTCCTTTAATTTTGTCTTTAGAAAAAAAAAATATTGCCACAAAAAATATTGAAATTATGAATCCTAATGTTATGAATAATTTTTTAAAGTGTGAAAAAAAGAAAAATCAATCAAATGAATTTGATAAAATTAATTCTTTTGTTAAAATGATGAGAAATAAAAATAATAAAAAAATTTTATCTTATACTGAAAAATATGATAAAGAAAATTTTGATGAAACAAAATATAGAACTATTGAAAGAGAATTATATAATGAAAAAAGAAAACAAAAAATGGAGAAAATAAAAAATATATTAACAGAATCAAATGATATTATTGATGAAGAAGAAAAAAATTATAAAATAAAAAGATCTACATTTAGAAATTTGGTAAAACTTACAAATTCATTATCAACTATACGTTCTAGTTCAAAAGATTTAAAACCAATTAAAAATCAAAAGAAATTATTTATAAATCATAGTAAAAAAAATTCATATAGTTTTAAAAATGATTTAAATAATAATAATAATTATAATAGTTATTATAACTATAATAGAAAGAATAGGTATTATAATAATAATTATAATACTAATAATTATAATTATAATTATAATAATAATAATAATAATTATAATAATTCAAATATTCCTATTGAAAATGAAGATAATGATAATAGTAATATAAAATATCTATATTCAAATAAAACAAAATCAAATGATATTTTATTTCCTCTTAGTTATGAACAATATTATCAATATTTTGGAAATAAAAATAATAATTTAAATGAATTAGATAATAATAAAAATGAGAATAAAAATTTTCATAAAAAAAATAATAATACTTTCTTTAATACTGATGAAAATTTTTATAATATCAATAAATATAATAATGTAAAAACAATTCCAAAAATAAATTCATATATTGAAAAAAGAAAAATTATTAAAAGACCTTTTGAAAAATGTAAGATAATGCCAGCTAATCCAATGGATGATGTATTAATTGCAAAAGAAAATTGTATTTATGAAATTAATAATATGTAATTTTTCCTTTAAATTTATATAATCCTATAAAAAAATATATATATAATAATAAATATAAAAATAAAACATTTTTAATTAATCTATTTTCATTTTTATTTAAATAAAATAAACAAAAAAAAAAAATTTAAAAATATTAATTTCAATTTTTAAAAACTTTAAAATCAAAAACCAATAATTAAAAACATTTAAAAAATAATAATTTCTGATATTTTATTTATATCCAAGACTTTTTAAAATTTGTGTAAAATCAACATCATTATCAACACAACTAGAAACATCAAAGAAGAATTCTTGAAAAGCAAAATCAGTAATAATATCACCAGTTTTTAAATCATCCCAAGCAACACAATATTCTTTTTGGCATTGTGGAACACTTTTGAAAAAATGAGTAACTTCAGGATGAAAATTCATATCACTCATACTTTGAATAACAGCAAAAGAAACAAAACTACATCCAGGAGCTTTAATTTGATTATTAAAATTTTCAACTTCTTTTCTCCTATTATCACTCATTTTTCTAAAATCATTTAAAACTTGTAAATAATTAATAACATTTCCTTTAACTCTATCATATTTTTCAAAAAGTTCTTCAATTTGTTTATTATTTAAAGGACAACCTGATTTAGAACATAAACTTTTAAATTCTTCTCTATTAATAATAAATGAACTTGATAACATATTAAAATTTCTTTTTATCATTCTTAAACCTAACCATCCATTTTTCATTATTTGACCATATAATGAAATATCATCTTCATATCTTAAATTACCATAATTTAATGAAAAATATTGATCTTTAGGATTAAAGTCTTCAATTTTTTTTTCTTCTTTTTTTTCTTCTTTTTTTCCATCATCTTCATTTTTAAATTTAAATTGATAACCATTACCATATTTATTATCATAAGCATTTTGATAATATTGAAAAGCTCCTTTTGTATATGGTAATTCTTGTGTAAAAGCACTAGAACGATACCAAGGATTATTTCCTTTAATAAAACTACGATAAACATTTCCTGAATTAATATTATTTAACCAAAATTTTTCTGGTGTTTCACCATTTTGACTTATTTCATTTTTTGATTTTTTTTCACCATTTTCATTTAAATTATTCTCATCTTTTACATTATCTTCTGCAGCAGCACCCATTTTTTTTAGTTTCTCAATTGGAATTAATTTAACTGCTTTATCCCAAGGAACTTTTAAATAATCTTGATTATATAAATGACGTACTCCAATATAATTATATTCTGGTTTTGGAAAAGCGACTTGATGAAATGATTCATATTCTTTTGGTTTTATTTTATTTTGATAAACAGCACTTTTTGATAAATAATTTGCTAAAATTTGAAAATCTTTTTTTTGTTTTTCGTCTTCTGTTAATTCTGGTTTTTTTATTTCTAATTTAAATTTACCATATGTATTATTTGTTGTTATGTAATTTTTTTCTGGAGCATAACTACCTATTACACGCTCAAATGTGTTGTCTGATGGTTGGTCGCTTGAACGAGGATTCTCTGGGTCAAAGGATATTTTACCAAAGTGTGTACCACGGGTTGTACGAGTTGTACCTGTTGAACGACGGAGACATTCTTCTTCAAACCAGTTGTCTATTAAGGTACCATTTGGACCTTGAGGGACTTTGTTGTAAATGTTTGTCATTTTTTTTTTTTTTTTGTTTTTTTTTTAAGTTATTTTTTTATTATTTATTTTTTTTATTTTAATTTTATTTTTTGAGGGAATTATTATTTAATTAGGATTTATTGATTTAGAATTTATGAATTACTATTATATATGGTATATATAAATATTAAAAAATATTAAAAGCAAAAGGTTAATAAATTAATAGGTATTATATATAAATTTTATTAAAATTATTGAATCAAAATAATAAGTAAAAAAAAGGAAATATATTATATAATAAAAGATAATTAAAAAAATTGTTCAATAATTAATTTGGTAATAAGTATAATTTAACTATAAATATTTTAATATTTTCTCAATTAAACATAAATATTATTCTATAAATAATAAAATTATAAAATATAAATTATTAATTTATTAATATTAAATATATTTTATATTATAAGATTAAGAGATATATTAAATTATAAAAATGACAAAATTAATATTTCTTTTAACAATTTTTGCTCTAACTAATTGTGTCTTTATTAGACCAACAAATTATGATGAAACAAAATTGAATAAATGCTTAGCTGAAAAACAAATAACAATGAATGAAAATCTTAAAGAATTATTAACACTTTATAATCAAAATAGATTTTTTTTATTTGAGAAAAAATGTGAAAAAATGAATTTAAATAAAACAATTCAAAATTCATTGACTTCTTGTTTTAAACAGTATGGAATTTATAATAAATATGGTGATTGTACAAGAAATTGTCATGACAAATGTGATTATCTTAATAAAGCTGATCCTTGGTGTAAAAGAAGATGTCCAGTTTGTTAAACAATATATAAAAATTAAAATATTATTCCTTTAAAAAACATTTTAAAATTAGTTCAAATTAAATTTTATTATTTTTACAAATATAAATTTAAAAATTAAATTATTTGTTTATGTCACACTTTGTAAAAATTCATCTTATATTATATAATAAGTTTTTTATTAATTTATGTGATAGTTTTAAGATAAATAATAAAAATTAAAAAAAAAAATAATTGTTATAAAAATAATATTTCAATATATCATTCACTATAAATATTATTTTTATTTTTTTATTTAATAAATAAAATTCTATAAATATATAAAAATGTGCTTTATTTATTAAATGTTTTTTCATATATATTTAAAAAAATATAGTTCATTTTATTTAAATTTTTTGAATAAACTACTTTGATTTTCTCTTAATTCATATGTTAACTTATGAGTTTCTTTTAATTTATCTTCCACATCATTTAATTTATTATCCAAATCTTTTTTCAATAAATTAATTTCAGTTTCTCTTTTATTAACATTTATTAATTTATTATTTAATTCATTTAACTTAGAATTAATTTGTGTTTTAACTTGTTGACATTCAAAATTTAATTGTTTAAGTTCATTTTGTTTTTTTAAGATTTCTTGATCTAATTGATCAATATATGCTAATTTTTGTTCATTTTCCATATCCTTAAAATTATTATTAATCATATTTTCATGATTTAAAAAATTATTATTTACTCTATTATTGTTATTATAAATATTAGAATCAATATTATTATTATTATTATCATATTGATTAAATGATTTTTGTGTATAATTAAAATTTGGATCTTGACTTTCATTAAAATTATTTGGATAATTTTGATAAAAATTATTATTACTTTGTTCAAAATTAGAATTACCTTGATTAATTTGATTATTATTATTTTTATTATTTAATTGATATTTATTCATATTATTTTGATTATTAAAATTGCCATTATTAGGTCTTTGTATTTGATTGTTATTTATATTATTTTGATTATTCATTTCATTATTTCTTTGAGATTGTATATTATTTGGATTTTTAATTGAAGCTAAATTTAAATTATTAGAATTTGTTTTTCCTTGAAAATTTTTTTGTTCATTATATAAATTTTGATTCATTAAAATTTGTTCATTTAATATTTTTCCTTGATTTCTTACATCATTATATTTATTTCTAAATTGTTCTTCTGCTATTCTTAAATTTTTTTCTCTTAATATACAATCTTGTTCTCTTTTAGTTAATTGAATATCTTTTTCATTATTTAATTCTTTTAAAGTTTTAATTTTATTTGCTTCATTTTTTAATTCCTCAGTTTTATCTTCAATATATTTTTGAAATCTTTCAAAATTTTCTTTAACAATATCATCATTCGTTTTAATATTAATATCATATTGTCTTAATTGTTCTTCTCTTAATTTTAATTCTTTTTCTTTTTTTAATAATTTATTTCTAAATTCATAAAGTGCATGATAAACATATCTTAATTTATTTTTTTTATTCAAATAATCTTTTGTATCTTCTACTAATTTTGTTTTTCCTCTTTCAATTTGTTCTTTATATTCTTGTGCATCATTTAACATTTTATTTAAATTTTCTTCCTTTAAAAAAATACTATCAATATTAGGTGAGAGAATATTAAAAATTTCATTTTTATCTCTATCATATATATTTGGTGATGAATTAGAATTTGATAAAATATTTGAATTTGTTTGAAAATTTGTACTTTTATTATCAAAATTATTAGTTAATTTAAGTGAAATTGGAGTAAAAGAATTTGAATTCATTTTTCCTTTAAATTAATATATTTAAAAAATAAAATTTTAAAAAACCAAAAAAAAAAAAAAAAACCAAAAAATAAAAAAAAAAAATTTAAAACAAAACAATTTTTATAAAAACTTTAAAAAAAACTAAGAACTTAATTATCAGGTTTAGCCCATTCTCTTCCTTTAGGAGGTTCAGGTTTATCTTTTCCTTCATAATCTTTTCCCTTAACTTCATCCCAATTAGTACTTAAAACAGTACCACCAGAAGTTTGAAAACTTTTAATCATAGCTCTTCTAGTATTTTCATCACTTTGAGCATAAATCATTTTAAATAAATTCATCATTCCTTCATCACCACCTCTTCCTCCTATAATAGTTTCATCTTTTTCAATTTTTGCAAATTCATGATCAATTTGATTCCAATCTTTTTTTACTTTTGATGATGAAGGATAATAACCACTTGGTAATCTTTCATTATCTTTATTTGAATTTGTATTTACTTTATTTTCTAAATTAACCCAATTAAAATTAGGAACTTCTTTCTTTAATTCTAATTTTAATTTCAATTGACTTGAAATTGTATAATTTGATTGTTCTGGTATAATTCCATTTGTTAAATTAATTGTATATTTTATTTCATTTGATAATTTATTTATAAAATCAATTGATCTATTATTTATTTTAATATTATATTCATTTAAATTGTGATTTGATGTTATGTCTACTGTTATTTTTTCTCCTGTTTGAATCCAATTGTAAATTATTTTTATTTCTCCTTTATTTGATTTATTCCAATCAACTATTCCATTTTCTTTTAATTCTATATCAATTTTATTCATCCATGGAATTAATCTTTTTCTATGTTCTGAATCATTTACACTTAATGATTGTAATGCTGAAACAAATGACATTTTTGAATCTACGTATTTTGATAATTTAAAGTTTAAAATCCCTTTTGTTAAATAGAAATTAAATCCTTTTTCATATGAAGAATTTTTTTCTAGTGTTTCTATGTCTTTCACACCTTCTTCATATTTACCTAATTTTATATTTGCATTTGTACGATATAATAAATATGATGGAAGTAATTTGCTTTCTGGGTTTTTTGATATAAGTTCTGTTAAATTTTCTACACTTTTTGAATAGTTATCTGATATATAATTCATTAACGCTGTTTGGAATAATGTTTCTTCATTTGATTCCATTTTTTTAATATGTTTTTTATTTTATTTTAATCTTTTTTATAAATTTATTTATAATAAAAATATATCATTGTTCATATTCGTATATTTTTAATTATACTATACAGATAAAATAATTAAAGTATATTTGAATATTAATTAATTAGACAAGTCAATAAGAGTATAATAAAAAAAAAATGAAATCAATTCTAATTTTACAAAATAAAGAACAAAATTTAAAATTTAAGAATAAATGGAATATTTTAATTAATTTTAATTTTGATATATTTGAGATAACAGTTTCAAATCTTTTTGAGTTTGATTTTAATGTATATAAAAGTAGCTTTGATTTAAAATATTTTTCAAAAATACAATCAAAAGGTGGTTTTAGAGATGAAGAAATTTTTGAATTTATGATAGATGATATTAAAAAAGAGCAGATTGAATTAAAAAAAAATATAAATAATAAAACTATTGTTCTTAAATTTTCAAATGGTATTATTCTAAATTTAACAGGAAAAGAAAAAAATTTAGATGAATTAAGAAAATCATTCATCAATTTAAAAAAACAAAAATTAAAAGAAAATAAAGAAGAAAAAAACAACAATGATATACAAAATAAACAAAATAATAATAATTTGAATCAAATAATTTTAAAAAATATTAGTCAAAATCAAAATAATTTAAATAATATTAATGAATATAATAATAATAATAATAAAAGTGAGAATAATTTTATAAATAAATCTCAAAATTCAGTTCAAAAAGGTTTAAATAATTATAATCAAAATAAAAATAATATTGAAGAGAATGGAAATCACTTTAATAAAAATGATGATAAAATTAAAAATAATATTCAAAATAATCCAATATTTTTTAATACTAATAATCAAAATTTAATTAATAATCAAAATCTAAATTTTTATAATATTTATAATCAAAATCCAAAATCTTTTAATACTAATAATAAATATATAAACAATAATTATTATAATAATATAGATAAAAATGAAAATGATTCTAATAATTTAGATGAAAAAAATTTAAATAATGGAATTGAAAATAAAGAACTTCAAAAATATGAAAATAATAACATTAAATCAAATAATATACTTCAAATTAATAATAAAATTGTAGCAAAATATTATATTTCTGAGAAAAATACAAATAAGGATATAAAGATTATTAAAAAAGAAATTGAAAAAGATTGTGAAATATATTTAAATAATCAACAAATTAAAACTCCATATACATTTATAGAAGAAGGTGAATATACTATTACTTTTAATTTTAAAAAAGAATTAGAAGATATAAGTTATTTATTTTATAATTGTTTACAATTAATAGAAATAGATTTATCTAATTTTAAAACTCAAAATGTAAAAAGTATGAAATGTTTGTTTTCGACTTGTAGAAGATTGAAAAAAACATATTTAAAAAACATTAATACTAATGAAGTGACTGATATGAAAGATATGTTTAGTAATTGCAATGATTTAGAAGAATTAGATTTATCTTCTTTTCAAACTCAAAATCTTAAAACTATGGAAAATATGTTTTATTATTGTACTTCATTAAAAAAACTTAATATTAAAAATTTTGACATAAGGAATGTTACAACAATGAAAAATATGTTTAGAGATTGTGAAAATTTAACTGATTTAGATTTATCAAATTTTAAAAATGAAAATGTTGAAGATATAAGTTTTATGTTTTCAAATTGCAAAAATTTAAAAAAATTAGATTTTAGTAATTTTAAAGTTAATAATGCAAAAATAGATTTTATTTTTCTGAATTTAAATAAAAAATGTGTCAAAAAGATAGCAGATCCAAAACTTCTATAAGAATTTCGTCAATCAAATAATATTATTTAAATATTTTTAAAAAAAATTATTTTTAATAATTTTTATTAGTATTTTACAATTAAAATCCAGAATGATATATAATTCTAAAAAATATATAAAATAATAATAAAACTATGTTTAAATCCTTATTATTCAGAATATCTTTTCAAAATATATTTATATATTATTAATTTTAATAAAGATAAACATGATAATTAATTACTAGCAATATTTATATATTTTTCTATAACCATTATTATTTTTCTAAAACACATGATGAAATAATATACAAAATTCAAAATTATGCAAAACTCAAAATTGAAAGAAATTTATTATTCTCATCTCTAAAGTAATTAACTGAAAAAAGTGTAAAATATGGATTTAAAATTGCATTTCTTCTATCTTTATTAAAAGCTTCATCAGTTAATTGAAAAACAATACTTAAAATTGGGTCTTCAAAAATATCAATATTAAAATAACATTTTTCATATTTTTTTAATAATTCTAATCTTTTATTTAAAATTAATTTACCAATTATTTCACTAGTCAATTTAAATTTTCCATCAAAATTATTTATTTCATTACAGTCTTTAAATTGAATTTTAATATCATCTGAATATTTCAATTGTTTCATTGGTTTAATATTATTTAAAAAATTAATAGTTTCAAAAATTACTTTTTTCCCATTTTTCAATAAAATTTTATCTTTATTAAAATCATTTTTATAAGGAATTAAATATTCATTATCATCTTCACAAATAATATTCTGAATTAATTCTTTTAATTTTAAAGCATATTTTTTTGGATTAGTTCTCACAAAATTAATTTCTTTTAACATTTTAATTTCAAAAGTATTTTCACAACTAATATTATCAGTTGATTTAACATTAAGAGAATCATTTCCTATAATATTATTCCTTGATTTAATGTCTTTAAAATGACCATTTTCAGTTATTATTCTTGGACAATTATTATTTAAAACATCAAGATTTATACTTTTTTGATGAGAATTATAATTATTAATACATGCACAATTCCCCATATTAAATATTTTATTTTATATTTGAAAATTTTTTTTTTTATTAAAAAAAAATAAATTTTTTTAAAATGAAATATTAATAAATAAATGGGAATTCTTTGTTGTCGAGAAACCGATTCGTAAAATAATTTATATTAAAAAAATAAAAAAAATAGAATAAACGCTTATTCAAAAAAATTATTATATCTAACTCAAAAAGAAAACACTCAAATATGTTCATTAAAAATTTTCGATATCGAAGACGAAAAATGTTTTACTCAAAAAATATTTTTAAGAGTAATAAAAACAATATCAGGAATAAGTCAATTAAATCAAAATAACATATTATATTTATGTGGAATAAATGAAGACAATTCAAATTCAGTAGGATCATATTTATTTAAAATAAAATATAATGGATTAAATCCAACTTTAATTTTTTTAGTTAATTCAGTATTTCCTCATATTTATCCATCAATGACATTATGGAAAAATGAAATAGTTATTATTGTAGGAGGAAAAGAACAAATTGAATGTGAAGGTTATTTAATAACACAAACAAAATGGATTGATTTACCACCTTTACCTGAAGATAGATATAAATGTTCTTTATTACAAGATGAGAAAAATAATTTAATTTATTTATTTGGTGGTTTATCATCAATTACTAAAAATAATATGAAAAATATATTAAGATTAAATATGGAATTATTTGATAAATGGGATATGATTTTAATTAAAGAAAATGAAGGATTGTTAAGTAGAAATTCTTCTATTGCTTTTATGTTTGATAATAGTAATATTATTTATATTTGTGGAGGTGTTAATAATGAAAATAAAGAAACTGATTATATTTGTGAATATGATATTTTTGATAAAAAAGTTAAAATGAGTAAGTATTCTATGAAAATTTTTTGCTCTTTTAATTTACAAGGTTATGGAGATTTGAATAAAAGTCATTTTGCTTTTATTGATAATCAATTTTATGTTCATACTATTTCTAGAAATGATTTTAGGATTAATGTTATTCCTTTTGATAAATTTTCTGTTTGATTATTGAGTTTGGTTTTTTTTTGATTTTTTAACTTTTTTTTGGGTTTTTTTTGATGATTTGTTTTTTTTTATTTACTTTTTTTGGAAGAGAAAAAAAAGTATTATTATTTAATTGTTTTATTAAATTAAATTTTTTTTTCGTTAATTATATTTAGTTTATTTTTTTTGTTTGATATTTATTATTTAAAGTTATAAAAATTTATATATTTATTAGCAATTTCTGTTATTAATTTTCCATCTTCTATTTTGTTATATTCAAATTCTTCTTTGGGATTTTTGTGTGAGAGTAATGGAGAGTTATTTATATAAAGTATTTGTTCATTTTCATAATATTCTTTATATAAATAAAATTTATTATCTTTGTAAATTCCTACTTTTTTAACTTTAATTATTTCCTTTACTACATATTTATTCTTTTCATTTATTTCTTCATCAATACTCATTTGACATTTTGTTCCTTTGTCTACATTTTTACAAATACATATTGCCCCATCATTTTTTTCACTTAAATCTTTTAAACATAATAAAAAATTTGAATCTGAACAAGCAGTTTTACAATAATCTGTTAAATTCCATAAAAAAATTTCTTTCTTAGGTATACATTCACCATTTACTTTAGTATAATCTTTTAAACAAGATACTTCTTCTTCATTTTTTTCTTCCTTTTCATTATTTAAAGTTACATTAACTTTTAATTCACATATATACTTATCTGTACTTACAGGATAATATTTTATACTATATATTCCTGCTTCAGTTGTTATTATATTAAAAAGAGTTCTATAAGAATATTTTTCATTAATTTTCATTTCATTTTTTTCATAATATAATTGTATTTCTTTTGCAATTTCTATTAATATAAAATTTATATTTATTTTTGAGATATAAGACCTTATAGTATTTGTATTAAAGAATGTCAATATAAATTTAAAAATATATGAAAAAAAGTTATAATTTTTATTGAAAATATTGATTATTTTTTTAAAGGATAATTATTTTATTTTTTATCTAAATTTTTTTTGAAATAAATACTCCATATTTTTAAATAAAACTTATAATAAATGATAAAAAAATAAAATTTAATTTTAATATTATTATTAATTTAAATAATATATTTATATTTATATTATTACTGTAATTATTTTGTGTAGAATTTAAATATCTTCTTCTACTGCATGAAAACATTTTATTATTATTATTTCCATTATTATCATTATTATTATTATTTAATGTTGTTAAGGCTTCTCTATTTTCTATATTTAAATTTGGATTCACATATATTTTTCCTATAATTTTTCCTTTAATTTTAAATGCATTCTCTTTATTATGTAAATCATTTAAATTATTTTTCAATTCATTTAGTATATCACATAAATTTATTTTATTATTATCTTCTTCTTTATATATTATTAATATTTCATAAATAAATGTAATGTCATCATTTATTTTTCCCACCAACACATTATTATTTTTAATATTATCAGAAGATAAAGATTTATATTTTAATATTATTTTACCATTATTAATTACATATATTATATATTCTAATATTTCAGATTGATTATAAAATATACTTTCTTTAATTTTATTATAAATTTCTTCATTAATAATATAAAATTCATTTATATTACTAATATTATTATTTTCAATTTTTTGAAAACATTGCATAATATTAGGCATAATAGATATTGTTGAAAAAATTTTTTTTTCATTTTCAATGTTATTAATATTCTTTTTAAATTCTTCTATATCTTTAATCTTCATATATATATTATCAATAT
>JAEEGK010017366.1_pt1 | contig 15702 bp, 7 predicted proteins | sample 8958771 | NCBI WGS metagenome assembly JAEEGK01 (sample SAMN16246547, study PRJNA631951) | gut metagenome | biome: gut microbiome; feature: rumen; material: SC-attached | host: Bos | place: Iran: Karaj | collected 2018-10
ATTTATAATCATTGTAATTAAAAAAATAAAATAATTTTTTCATAATAAAATATTTTAAATTAAAACCTTCTTTATAAATAAATAAATAAATAATGTAAAAATAATTTATTCTTCTTCAATTCTTTCAGACAAAGGTCTATAACTATCAATAGAATTATTTTTTTCACTTGAATTAAATACATTAGAATATATATTTGTATTTTGTGAATAATTATAACTTTGAGATAATCTACAATTTGATTTTGATTCTATACTTTCTTCCTTAGGATAAACTTCAATTTCACTTAAATCTCTACTTTCAGAATCACTTCTTATAGAAACTGAAATTGAATATTTATTTTCAGTTTCAATTTGATTTGTTTTCTTTTCTTGAATATTATTATTTTCATTGTTTTTTTCTGTTAATATATTATTATTATTATGTTTTTCTGTTGATATATTATTATTTATTTCTTTATTAATTGAGGAATTTGAACTTATATTTTTATTCTTTGTATTATATAAATTTGAATCTGAATAATTTTGTTCTAATTCAGATGATAATAAGGTATTTCTTTGAGTTATTAAACTATAATTTATTTTATATGTTTCTCTTGGTTGAAAAAAGTTTTTTCTTTTTTTTTTGCAAAATATTCTTTTTAGAAAATCTCTTTTATTCATTAAATATCTTGAAATATAAAAATATTTAATTTTATTAAGATATGTTTTTTTAATATGTTCATAAGTAGTAAGTCCCATAAAAATAATTTTAAAATGATATAAAATCAATTTAAAAATAAAAAATGTACATCCTACACAATAACAAAAATTACAAAAAGAAATAATTAAATTAACGAATTTATTCTTAACTAAAAAAGGTAAATCTTGATTTTGAAATTTATCAAAAAATTTAAATATAGATTTAACAATTCCAAAAATTGATATTCCAATAATATAACAATTCAAGAAGTTAAAACTTATTAAAAAATAAATGAATAAATTATAATTTTCTTTTCCAATACAATTTCCAACCCAAAGACAATGATGATCAAATTTAATTATACAATTATTACAATATTTACAATGACTTGTTCTTGAAGGACGATAAATAAAACAAGTTTCACAAAATTTTAATTTTTTTATTATACCATTTATTACTACTTTAATTATTGGCTTAAATTCTATTTTTGTAGTTGTTATTTTAAAATAAATATCATTTCTTAATAAATAACCTGGATCTGATAATGAAATTTTAATAAAAAAATAAAGAGTTAAAAGATAAAAAACTAAAAGAAAAAATGAAAGAATTATTATTATTTTTTTTTTTGATGTTGTCATAATTGAAAATAATAAAGATAAAATAGAAGATAATGTTATTAATAATAAAAGAAATAAAAATTTTTTTAAACCTTTTGGACCAAACATAAATTTTCCATTACAATAAAATTCATTATTTCCAGGCCAATATTCGTAATTTCTTATAATTTTCATTTGTTTATTTATTTTGGTTTATAAATTAAAAAATTTATTTTTTTTAAATTTAAAAAATATAAATATGATTAATAGAGAAGCAACAAAAATAGATTTAATTCTTGATGAAGAATTAAATGAATATGAAGAAATGAAAAATTTTAGATTAAATAACCCAAAAGAATTTGAAGAATTATTTAGCATTAATGAAATTAATAATAATTTCCCTTTATTTCAAGATTTTCAATTTACTTTAAATCAATTTAATGAAAATGAAAATTCATATAATAAAGATTCTAACGATAAAAAATATATTGTAGAAGAATTTAATATTAATAATTCTAATTCTAATAATAAGAATTATTCTAATAATAATTCTGACTTTATCCCTAAAGCTTTTAATTTGGAAACTTTAATTAGTTCAAATAAAAATTCAAGTAGTAGTAAAAGGGAAATTCAAAATCAAATAGATGATTTTCCTTCTGTTCAACAATTTCAAACTCCTCATAATAAATAATTAATACTTAATTTTTTTAATAATTAAAAAAATGTGAATTATTATTCATTTTTTTAATTTCTTTTAGTTTTTTTTTTAATTTTTTTGAAAAGAATTTTTTGTTCCTTTTTTTTTGGATTTATATTTAATAAAAATTTTGAAAAAAAATATTTAAACTTTAAAAGCTAAATGGAAAAAAAAGAAGAAGAAAAAAAATCTTATTTATCTTTAAATAATTGTTGGGATTATGTTATAAATTATTTAGATATCAATTCTTTATTTCAATTAGAATTAACTTCAAAATTTTTTAGAAAACAAATTGAAAATTATTATGAAGTAAAAGAAAAAACAAAAATAGTAAACAGAGAAAAAAAGTCAAATAAAAATAAAGAGAATAATATTAAATTATATAAACAAAATTTTTTATCTAAATATTTTAACTTAATTACTCAAATTTCAATTAAAAATAAAGAGTTTTGTAATGAAGATTCAATTAAAGATAATAATGAACTTTTATCTTATAATTTAAATAAAGAAATTTTTCCTAAAATAGAATCAACATTTTTTAAGAATAAATTACAAATAGAACAATTATTTTTTCATAAGAATCAATTTTTTATTTTATATTCTAATAATATTTTTATGATTATAGAATATGAAAATGAATTAAAAAGTTTTAAAGTACAATTTCAACATGATTTTAAATTTAATATAATAAAAAATTTTACATATTCTAAAAATGAAAATATAATTTTATTTTTACAAGAAAATTCTAACGCCATATATTTTTTAAATTTAAATTATTCAGATAAAGAAATTAAAAAATATGAAAATCCAGAAAATTTCAATTTAGAAGAAAATATTGATAAAATTTATTTGTTGAAAGAATTTATTTTATTTTTAAATCATAAAGATGAATTTTTTTTTATTCCCAAAGAAATTTTTTTTGTTAATAAAAATGAAGAAGATAAAAAAGAAAAAAAAGAAGAAGAAGAAGAAGAAATTGAAACAAAAGAAAAAATTAAATTTCCAATAAAATTAGAAAACACATATGGAAAAATAAAAAAAATTTCATCAACAATATATAATATAATATTATTAAATAATGAAAATCAAATATATTCAATTCCAATGACAGAACATAAAAAAGGAGTAAATACAAAACTTCAAATTCCTAAATTTAAATTATTATTCGATCAAAAATTTAATGATTATTACTCAATGAATTGTTCAGATAATTATTTTATACTTTTAGAAAAAAAAATAATACCTCCTTTTATAAAATGGAAAACAGAAGAAATATATAATTGGTTTGAAGAAATGGGATTAGATGATTATTTAAATATAATTAAATATAAAAATATAACTGGAAGAGATATTATACAAGGAGGAAAAGATTATTTAATTGATTTTATGGGAATGCAAGAAGATCATTTAAATAAAATAAATTATGAAATTTCAACAATTAAAAATGGAAGTTCTAAAAATATGAAATTATGGGGTTTTGGTTCTAATAAAAATGGACAATTAGGATTAATTAATTATAATAATTTTGCTAAATTTCCTGTTTCAATTAATTTACCTAATTTAATAGAAGATGATACTATTGAAAAGATATTTTGTGGAAACAATTTTTCTATGTTATTAACTAAATTTGGTAATGTTTTCATTACTGGAAATTATAATGTTAAAGAGAAAAGTGAGGATAAAAATAATAATGTTGTTAAAGAAAATAATAAAGGGAAAAATGATAATAGTAAAAATAAAAAAGGTAATAAAAATAAAAATAAAAAAAATAGGAAAGATTTTGAAAAAGAAAATATTAAAAATGAAAAGAAAGAAGATGAATCACAATTACAAAATGAAAATAAATGGATAAATATATCAAAGGATATATGTTATTGTCATTATACAATAAATGAATTGAAAATAGGAAATAATGAAAATGAAAATTTATATTTTAAAATAAAAGATATTCTCCTTTTTGATGATAATATATTATTTTTAGGTTATTATTCAAATGAAATTCCTTTTTCTGCAATTTTAAAAAAACCTAAATTTAAACATTTAAAAAAAGGAGGAAAGTTTATTACTTCTACAAAAGTTATTGAACATATTCAAGAATTTTTAGAAGATAAAATTGATGATTTTAAAGTTGTTTATGGAGATTTTGTTTTAAAAACTTTAGAAAGTCCCTTAGATGAATTTATTGAAAGTGAAATACCACATCATAAAATTGTTCAAATTAAAACAAAAAAAAATGAAATTATTTGGGATAGAAAAAAAAGATATTTCAAAGAAAATTTTATGAATGAAAATTTGAATAAAAATAAATAAAAAAAATGATTTATTATAAATCAAATAATAAATTAATATAACATAAAAATATAAATATATATTTGAAAGTTTTTTAAAAATTAATTATTTATTTAAACAAAATTCACTAAATATAAAACAAAAAAATGATGTTAAAAACAAATGATAAAAATCTTAACCAGAAATCTCTTTTTGAGTTAAAAGATAAATTAATTCCTGAAAGTTTTGATGATTCACTTTCATTATATACAATTAATAATTCTATTTTTCATCCTGAAATTGATGAAAAAAAATTTGCAAATAGTAATGAAAATATATCAAATTTAATAAAAGAAAATAAATCTTTTACATTTGATAATGATATTAATGTTTTATTAAAACAAGTTAAAGAAAGATATACTTCTTCTTCAAAGATTTGTATTGATTTTAATCCAAGTAAAAAACAAAAAGAAATTAAATTTTATTATATTGATGATGAATTTGAATTTCAGAAAGATAAAGTCATAACTACTTTTTTTTTACAAAAAAAACCTTATACTCAATTCACTAATCCTGAAGAAATTAATTCTCATTTTCCAGATAAAATAAAAAATATATTTAGAAATAAAAAAGGCTTTTTTATGAATGATTTTTCTGTTGAAAATGATAATGATGAAGAAAATAATTTTCCTAATTTTATTAATGAATTAAATGAAAGATTTATTAATTTTGATGATGATTCTTTAATTGATACTAATTATACTACAAAAAATTCTTTATTGATAATCTTATTTTTTATTATATTATTAATTATGGCTTTAATAATTTTTTTAATGATTAAAAAAAGTATGACTATATATTATATTATTGGAGCAATTGTTTTATTCCTTCTTATAATATTTTTATGTTTTATTTGTAATTTAATTAAAAATACAAAATTTTTAGAATTAAAAGAAAAGTTATTCAATAGAGAGAAATATTATAAAAATTTACAAGAATTTTTATTTAAATGGAATAAAATATATTTTAATCCAAAAAATTTAAATGTTGAATGTCCAATTACATTAGATTATATTACAATAAATTTGAATTATAAAGAATATGAAATATGGATTCAACCACATAATTTTTAATTTTTCTTTTTTAAATATATTAAATTATATATAAAATTTTTATTAGGTAAAATATAAAAATGGAAAAAGAAATATTAAACAAGAAAAGAGAAAGAGAACCTGAAGAAGAAATTTGTGAAATTCCCTTTACAATAGTTAAAAATTGTGAATTTAGTAATAATTATATTTGTTTGACTTTAAATTTTAAAAGTTTGATTATTTTAAGAGGAATTTCTTTTAAAAAAGAACAAATTCAAGGAACAATATCATTTTCTTTTAAATCTAAAAGAATTTATAAAACTTTATTAAATGAAAATACTGATTTTGAATTTTTTCATTTTTATGAAAATATTCCTTTTTTTTTAATAAATATTGTATTACAAGTATATAATAATATTAATATTAATGGAAATTTACAAAATGCTTTTCAAATTTTTGGAATAAAAAATAAAGAGTATATAAAACAATATTCAAATAATTCAAAATTAGTTTATTGTAATAAACAAAGTGATTGGATTAATCAAGGGAGAATACTTTATGGTGAAAAAATATGTGATAGTAATTTTGATAAATTATTTGAAGAATATGAATATAAAGAAAAATCTAATTTATTTAGAAATATAATGAAAGGAGATTATGAAGAATCTGAAAAATTAATTAAAACTTTAATATCGAAAAATTTATTTAAATTCAATCTTTATAATTACTCAATTAAAATATCGAAAGAATTAAATTATTTTTCAGAACAAAATAAAATTTTATTTAGAGCTGCTTCTGAATATAATACAATGTTAAAAAGATTAGGAGATAAAAATATAGAAGAATATAATTTAAATGAAATAGAAATAAATACAAATCAAAATATTAATATTTTAAATGATATTATTGATAATAATATTAATAATATAAATAATATAAATACTAATCAAATGGTTAGTGAATATGATAAAATGATTCATATGGAAAAAATACCAAAAGCAAGAAGTGAACATTGTTTTGCTTTAGACGAAGAAAATAATATTTTATATTTATTTGGTGGAAATAATTCTTTTTCAAATTTAAATGATTTATGGAGTTATAATTTAATAAATAAAAAATGGGAATTATTAAGTGAAAATAATCCAAATTGTAATATACCTCCTCAAATTTCATTTCCAAAAATGATATTTGTTAAAAGAACTAAACAATTATTGGTAATTGGAAAAAAAAATAATTCTCAAAATAAAAATGAAGATAAATTCTTTATTTATGATACTATTCTTCATAATTGGAGTGTAAAAAATTTTGTTAATGAAAAAATATTAAATTTAAAAGAAGAATTTCAAATTTGTTACGATGATAATAATAATATAATTTATTTAATTGGTGGTAGAGCCAGAATAAAAAAAAGAAATAACAATAATATTGATTTTTACAAAATAAATTTAAATACAAATAAAATAGAAAATATCTATGAAAATGAATTAGATATAACTTTTAAAGATGAATATTCAAGATATGGTCATTGTTTAATTTATGATAATATTAAAAATTGCATTTATATTTTTGGAGGATATAAAAAAAATAAAGATAAAATTATTCCAATGTATAGAATGATAAAATATGATATTTCAAAAAAAAAAACTAAAGAAATTTATCATAACATAAATTATTTTCATTTTTCAAAAAGTCATATTGAAATAAAACCAATTTATGGTATTTCTTATTTTTATAGTAAAAAAAAAAGATTAGCATTTTTTTTCGGTGGAAGTGAAGGAGATTTTCTTTCAAATAAATTTATAATATTTAACTTAGATAAAGAAGTATTATATAATATTCCAAATCCTTCAAATGATAATGTTTTAATTCCAAAAAGATTTAATTCTTCAATGATATATAGTGATAATTTTAATAGAGGTTTTATTTTTGGAGGAAGATTATCAGACCCTAATAATAATGTTTCTGATGACTTTTACTCATTTCAAATAAATATTACTTCTTTAATTAGTAAAGATATAGTTTATGAAAAATTTTATTACACGTATATTCAAGAATTAATTTATCAAAATAAAATTAGTGATGCTTTTAATATTATTAAAAGAGGAAATTTTAATGAAAAAAAAATAAATTGGTTATTAGATTCTATGCTGAATTGTCCTAATAATCAAACTGAGGAAAATATTAAAAATAATAGACATAAACTTGCTATTTTTTTGATGAATGGAATTAAGGATAAAATAAATAATTAAATATTAAATTTAATTTTTTTCAAATTTATAAAAATTCATTTTCTTCAAAAAAAAATTTATTATTTTTAAATACAATCAAAAAAAAATTTAATTCTTGATTTAATAAATCAATTGATTTACTTATTTAAAATAATTCAATGTAACATTTTTCAATAATTCATATTCATTAAAAATTATTTTTTATGAAGTTGTAGTTGTACTTCATTCTTTGTTTGATTTTGTTCTGCTTCATTGGATATTTTATTTTTTTCTTCACCGGTGATTGTATTATAATCTGAATTCTTATGTGATCTTTTAATATAACATAAAATAATAACAAGAATAACAATAACTACTCCAATTACAATTAAAGCAATCCACCATTTAGATTTTTTTTTATATCTTTCTTTACTAAAATAATTATTAGAAGTTCCAGAATAAAAAGAAGAATCTTCTTGAGTATCAGTCTGAGTAGAATTCATTTTAATAGTAATAATTTTATAATTTACAATTTCATTATTATTAATAACACCTTCTGCAGTTAATTTATATGTATTATTATCTGTAATATCCAATTCAAATAATAATGAATTATCAGTTTCTTCAGAATAATCAGTTATTTTTTGGAAAGGTTCTTCTTTATTATCAAGTGAGTCAATTTTATCATCAGATAATTCTGAATTATATAAATATAAAGTATATGTTGCACTACATAAAGTACCATTATCATATATTATTGGATAAATTATAATATATTTTTTTTGAGTTGTTATATTTGTTTTAACTATTATATCACTTGAGATTATATTATATAAGCTTAATTTTGAATTATCATCTGATGTTTGGTATTTAAATGATGTTAATGATATTTCTTGATTTTCTGTTTCTTGTAAAAATCTTCTTGAAGGATTAGTATTATAAAAATAAAATCTTAAACCTTTTTCATTTGAATTTTTTGTTATTAAATAAACCATTCTTCTTCTAAAAACTCGAGTTTGAAAATATGTGAATGTACTATTTTTTTTGTTTTCAAGATTATATTCATCATTTTCATTTCTATATGAATGTACAAAAATATTATAATAAGGAGGTAAGAAAAAGTTGATTTTAAAACTATTATTCCCTGTTGGAGCGGATAATATAAATCCATTTATTTTATTTGAGTAAAGTCTGAAATTGTTTTCACGACCTTCAAAAATTGAGTTCGTTTCTAATGAATCTGTAGTTATTTTTTGTTGAATTCCATTAGTTGAAATATATATATAAATATAGTTAAAGTTCTCTGAATTATCTTTAGAACTATAATTTACTCTCCCTTTATAGTTATCTAATGTACAATCTATTGTTTTATTTTCATCGGAAGTTGAAATATCTATTCCAGATTCTAATTTTCTAATAAATAGTTCATTAGATAATCCAGATTCACAAATAAATTTTAATTCATTGTTATTAAGAAAAGAGATATTCAATGGAATAGAAAATTCTTCTGAGTTTTTTGGAATTTTTTTATATAATAATATAGGTAAAATTTCATCAGGATATTTTTTTATCATTATAATTTTATTATTGGTTTCTAAATTCAAATTATATGAAATTACATTATCATTTGGAGAAATTCTTGTCTTTAAAATAAAATTTCCTTGACCATAATAAATAATTTTTTTAACTGTATTTGTATCATCAACTTCTTTATTAGGATAAATATTATATAAATAATTATTATGTGATAAATTTCTATTATCAATATCAGTTGGAAAAGTGAATAAACCTCCATTTTGTATATTAATAAAATCAAACATTTGAAGATTATCTCCTTTCGGGAGAATATAAGTAATATTATAGTGGTTATCTGGAAAGTGAAATAAATTTAAAGTATTTGGAATTAAAGTTCTACTTTGATATGTAGGATATATATTTTTCAAAACATAAATTAATCCTGAATCATTTGATGATGAAGATATTTTAATAATAATAAAGTTTGTTTTATTTTTTACCTCATGAGTGACTAAATTAACTTTTGAATTTTGATTCTGATCATTGAAATTCACATCATAATTTGAAATAGAATTTAAATCAATTTCTTTTGTCTTAATATCAAATGTAGCATTTTGATCACTTTCACTGAACACATAAAACGTAACAGAAGTTATATTTTCATAATCTCTAATTGGATAAGCAAAATAACAATTTTGATCAGATGTTAAATAACAATATTCCATATGTTCTGATGATATTAATTGAATAGAATTAGAGTCTGGAATAAAAACCTTTAAAGAATAATATGGATATAAAACACTTAAATTTTTTTTTTGTGATATTGAAAGATATAATTTTTTTCCTTGCATTGAATTTCCAGAATAAGAATAAAATTTTTCATTTTGAGTAAACTTAATTTCATCATTATCTAATTTAGTTGTTAATTCACAATAATCACTATCAAAAATTAAATTCAAAGAATTTGCATTATTATTAATAGTTAAATAATAATTATCATTATTTAATATCCCAAAAACAAATTCATTTAACATAATCATAACATTATCTCTATATTTATCATTAGTGTATCTAAAGAAAAATGAAAAATCTGCAGCATCATCAACTTGAATATCATAAACATAAATTCCAACATATAAAAAGCATCCATTTCCTTTTGAACATTTAACATTATTAATTTTTTTATTATAATAATCATAAACAAAATCATCATTTAATTGGTTATTTTGTTCTATTTTTCCATTAGTACCATTATTTTCTTTATTTTCTACTTTAGCAATTGCAATTATTCCTCCTCTTTTATAATTAATGAATATTTCTCCTTCACTTCCATTTGGAATTTCAGTATAAAAAAAAACAGGTGTAAAAGCTTCTGCAATTCCTAAATTCATTTCATTTGGAAAGAAATATGATGGATAACTATCATGAGCATTTTTAATTAATAAAGTAAATGGAATCTCATTCCCTTCAATATTAATTGAAATAGTACATTCATATGAATCTGAATTAGAACATTGTTCCAATAAATTAAATCTATTTATAAATAAAGCTCTAAATGGGATTTTATCTGTAATTATATAATTTCGAGAATCATTTCCTTCTGTAATTGTTATTTTTAAATCTCCTGTTCCTAAATTTGTAAAGTGGAAATAATATGCTGGATTTGTTGAATTCGTAATTTTGAAAGTGAAACTCAATTGTTGATTTGTTATTTTAAATCCATAATTTCTATTTTCTTCAAGTTCTAAATTACAAGAAGAAGAACAGGAATTATAATAAAATCTACAATTATCAGTTGAATTAAATTTATTTTCTATATTTAAAGGGATTTCAATCTGAGATGATGATGAGGATATTGGGATTTGAATAAATTTTGTATAGTTTTCTGCTTGTGGATAAGATGAACTCAAGACACAATTCTCTGGCCAAATAAATAAATAATTTGATTCTGGGTTTATATCTAATTTAACTGTTTCATTTGATTTTATTGTATTTGGTTCTGATAATTTTCTAAGAGGGAATTTCAAAGAATTAAAAATATTTTCAAATTCTTTACATAATGATGAGACAAAATATAAAAGAACAATAACTTTCATTTTAGATTTTTTTTAAATTATTTTTTAAAAAAAAACCTATTTATTTTTATATTTATTTTTTTTTTATTTAGATAATTTAAAATTATAATTAATTAAAAAATATTGATTAATCAATTCATTTTATTTAAATTATGGGGATTGGGCCCAATCCCCAATTTATCTTATAAATGTAGATTATTATTATAAAAAATATATTTTTATTAAAATTATATATTAATTTAAAACGCATTTAATTTATATTTTTAAATTAAAAAATTTATTTTCTATTTATTTAAAATATAATATTGTATTATATTAAATATAATAATTTTTAAACAGTCTAAAAAAATGAAAAAAAATTACATATTTTATATAAATCCTCATAATAACCCTTTAACTCACTTTTTAAATACTAATTTACTATTTCAATATAACAAATGTAATATGATCTCATATTCTAAAAACATAACATATGCATTATGTAATTCCAATTCAAAAAATTCCTTATTATTAACATGGATTCCAAACGAAAATAATTTTTATGATGATAATAAAGAAATATTATATCTAAAATCCGAACCATTAATATATATCTATTACACTCCAATTAATGATCAACTAAAAAGTATAGTTATTAATAACAATGTAATTCAATGTATAACATTTTATAATGAAATATTTTCTTGGGGATTTGATTTAAATTCAGTCGGATTGTTAGGTAATAATGAAGAAGTATTTTCAATAGAAGATCCAGAAAAAAACATTAATTTAACAAATCTTAAAATAAATGAAATAAAAAGTGGTTTAAGACATTTTATAGGAATTGATATATATAATACATTATATACTTGGGGATATTATTTAGGTAATAACCCAATAATAATTGATTATGATATAAATTATTATTGTGGTGGCAATGATAGAACATATTATATAAAAAATTCAGAAAAAAATATTTTATATATTTATTCAAATAAAAATAAATCTAAAATTAATTTAATATTAGAAAAAGAAATTAAAAAAATTTTTATTGGAAGTGATATTATAGTTTTATTAATGGAAGAAAATAATGATATTAATATTATAAATTCAGAAAATATTTATAAATTAAATTATTTATATGAAAACAATTATAAAATTAATGATATAAGTGTAAGATATAATGAAATTTATATTTTATTAGATAATATTATTAATAATTCACAATTGTTATTAAAATATTCAACTCATAATAAATTTGGTAATTTTGATATGAATAATTATTATGAAAGAATTTTTAAAATAAATAGAAATAATTTAAAGAAAAAAATTTCTATGATTGATTGTACGACAAATAGTTTTTCTAATGGAATATTTTTTGATATAGAATTAGAAAATAAAGAAAAAAATTATTATGAAAAAAATAAAGATAAATTATTTGTTTTAATTTCAAGAATTAAAAAAAATAAAAATTCAAATTGTTTTATTAAAATTAATAATATTGAAGATGAATCAGTAAAAAATGATTTAAAAAATATGGGTAAAATTGTTATTGATAATTATTGTTTAAAGAAAAATAAAAATTATTTTAAAGATTTTAATAATAGAATAAAAGAAATAAATACAAGAAATAAAAATATTGATCAAGAAGAATTTTTTAAAAGATTTAAATCAATTTCTAATGATTTAGTTGATAAGGTTAATTTATATAACAATCAAAGCACTTTTGATAAATTTAGAACAATAAGTAATAATTTAGAAAATGAAACAATAGAAGTTTATAATAGAAGTAAAAGAAATAAAGAAATATTTAAAAATTTATTAAATTTACCTGATAAATATAGAAATGAAAAAAAAGAAAAAGAAAGATTAGAAAAAGAAAGAAAAGAAAGATTAGAAAGAGAAAGAAAAGAAAGAGAAAAAAAAGAAAAAGAAGAATTAGAAATGATTGAAAATTTAGTAAGAAAAGAAAGAGAAGATAAAGAAAGAGAAGAAAAAGAAAGAGAAGAAAAAGAAAGAATAGAAAGAGAAGAAAAAGAAAGAATAGAAAGAGAAGAAAAAGAAAGAGAAGAAAAAGAAAGAATAGAAAGAGAAGAAAAAAAAAGAATAGAAAGAGAAGAAAAAGAAAGAATAGAAAGAGAAGAAAAAGAAAGAATAGAAAAAGAAGAAAAAGAAAGAATAGAAAGAGAGGAAAAAGAAAGAAAAGAAAGAGAGGAATTAGAAAGAATAAGAAAAGAAAAAGAAGAAGAAGAAAAAAGATTAAAAAAAGAAAAAGAATTAGAACGAATAAGAAAAGAAAAAGAAAAAAAAGAAGAAGAAGAAAGAAAAATTAAAGAAAAAGAATTAGAAAGATTAAGAAAAGAAAAAGAAAAAAAAGAAGAAGAAGAAAGAAAAGAATTAGAAAGATTAAGAAAAGAAGAAGAAGAAAGAATAAAAAAAGAAAAAGAAGAAGAAGAATTAGAAAGAATAAGAAAAGAAAAAGAAAAAAAAGAAGAAGAAGAAAGAATAAAAAAACAAAAAGAAGAAGAACTAGAAAGATTAAACAAAGAAAAATTATTAAAAATAAAATCCGAAGAAGAAGAAAAAAATTCATTTTCAGATAAAAACACATCATCAATTTTTAATACTTCCTCCTCAAGAAAATATAATTCATTTTTAAAATCAAAAAAGAAAAAAAATTACATTTCCCCATCAAAAAACAAGCGACCATTGCCAATCGATGTAGTTCCAGAAAAAACAATAAACACAAACAGAGAAAGAATGAAAAGATATTCACAAATAGATTTTTCAAATCTTCCAAAAACAAAATCAAATCTCCCAAACAAAGATGAAATAAAAACATTCGAAGGAAAACAAATAATAAAATGTAAAGACAAACAAGATCTTATAAATAAAATAAATTTAAATAAAGATATTTCAGATATTTTATATTACTATGACGAAAAAATAGATGATGACCTTTCTGATTTATTATCACCTAATGATTTTTTTGAATACAAAGGATTAAAATTAATAAAAGTTAAAAATGGAGAAATTTTACATAACACAAGAAAAAGAATGAGCTTATTAAATAATGTTAATATCAAATTAAAAAATAATCAAAAAAAAAAAAGCGGATTTCATTCTGGAATGTTTGATAAATTTTTCACTGGAATGAATAAAAGAATAAGAACCGGTCCAGATGCTGAAGGAAAAAAAACTTTGGCTTTTACTGAAATTGTTCCAACTGAAAAGAAAGTTGAAAAAAAATGTAAATTTCATTTTATTAAAGAAACTAAAGGAATTAATAAAAATAAAGTTAAAAGAAACAGTGTTTTTATTGATTCAAATCAAATTAATAAATTAAGAAATAATATTTTAAATCAAGGAAATGAAGATAGTATTAATAATTCTTTAAATCCTTTGGAATTAAGTGAAAATAAACATAAAAAAATTAAATCAAGACAAAGTGTTTTTTCGCCTAATGTTAATTTACATTTTAATTTTGAATCTTTAGATATAAAAAATGATGAAAATGAAGATGAAGAAAGTCCAAAAGAATTACAAGAAAATAATAATTTAAATAGTAATTTATTAAATTCAACTAATTCAAAATTTAAACCTATGATTCAAAGTTTTAATGAATCTGAATTTGGAAAATCTACAAATAGAGCTTTATTAAAACCTTTTGAATTGGATGAAGAAATTAAATAAATATCAAATCAAAAACTAATTTAATTTATTATTATTAATATTAATTTAAAAGTTTATTAGTTTTAATAATAATTATTTAATAAAAAAAATTATTTATTCTTTTATAATTAAATTATTTATATTTTCTCTAAAAAAAATATATTTTTTAAATTATATGTCTTTAATACCATTTACTATTCCATTTGGTTTACGAAAACAAAAATTATTATCAATTAGTATAAGAGCTTTAGATTTAGATTTAGATAATTATAAATTAGAAGTTATTAATTATTCAAAATCAATAAAAGTTTATTCAAACGAAAGTAAATTATCAATTATTCCTTATTTTCCATTAGATAATTCAAATAAAGAATTAAAAGATTATTTTTATAATCAAAAATTTTCTATTCATTCAATAAATTTATTAAATTCTGAAGGAAAAATTATTTATTCATTTGAAGTTGATTTAAGTGAATTAAAATTATTAGACACTTCATTAAAAAATATTAAAATTTATACTTATCCATTTTTATTTATTGAATTTACTCATGGATTTTATACTACTAAAGAATTATATTTAAATAATTTAGCTTATTATGAAAATTTTTTTTTTGAAAATAATGAAAAAATTTTTTATGCAAAATCAAAAATTGATTTGAGTTATAAAAATGATTTTATTCAAAATGATGGAAATGAATTAAAGAATAAATTAAGTAAAAGTTTAACAAATATTAATAAAAATAATAAAAATTTAGAAAAAAATAGTATTAAAATTAAAAAAAATTTTACAAAAAAAGATGAAAATGAAAATAATTTAAATAATATTAATTTAGATGAAAATAATGAAAATGAAGAAAATAATAATAATATAATTGATTTTGTAAATAATAATATAAATGAATATAAAATTAATTCTTTAGTAG
>JAEEGK010017367.1_pt1 | contig 15701 bp, 14 predicted proteins | sample 8958771 | NCBI WGS metagenome assembly JAEEGK01 (sample SAMN16246547, study PRJNA631951) | gut metagenome | biome: gut microbiome; feature: rumen; material: SC-attached | host: Bos | place: Iran: Karaj | collected 2018-10
TTTTTGATGTTCTGCGCTTCGTCCAGGATCAGGTACCGGACCGGAATATCTTTCAGCATGTCGATATCCCGGCGGATCAGCGGATAGCTGGTGATGGCAATATCCACATCCCCGTGTTCGGCAATATGGCGGATCATCCCGGCACGCTGTGCGCTGGTCCCGTTCAGGATTACCGTGCTCAGTTCAGGAGCAAAACGACGGATTTCGCTCAGCCAGTTGTATGTCAGCGATGTCGGTGCTACGACCAGGCTGGTCCGGCCCTTTTCGCGTGTGGCCTGGAGCAGGGCGATCACCTGGACGGTCTTTCCCAGTCCCATATCATCCGCGAGGATTCCGCCCATATGCATGCGGTCCAGGGCATACATCCACTCGTATCCGCGCATCTGGTAATCCCGCAGCGTCAGCCCGGGAGCCAGCGCAGGCGCCCGGATGCCCTGCTCCCCGTTCATCAGGGCTTCCGACATGTGGCGGACACTCTCATCTGTTTCAATCGGAATGCTGCTGTTCTCCAGCATGCTGGCCAGGTAGGCGGCCCGGTAGGCCCGCAGGGTAACGATATCCCGGCCGGGTTCACTTTCATCCCGCACCGCTGCTTCGTAAATCCCGGCAGCCGCCTCTTCCCAGTCTTCCAGGTCGCTCAGGTCCAGGAATTCCCCGCTCTTCAGCCGGAAATAACGCCGTCTCCGGCTCAGTGCTTCAATCAGTTCCAGCAGTTCCTCCACCGGCTCACCGTCGCGCAGCAGCATCAGCTCCAGCTTTTCCCCGTTCATCCGGATACTGCCGCTCAGCACAGGCCGTCGGGGCATAATGCGCTTGAAATCCCGGCTGAGGAATACCTCACTGACCTCCTGCAGTTTCCGGACGCCTTCGCTGACGAATCCAAACACTTCGTCATTTCCGCTCAGCCGGATATTGTCCTTCCGCACCCGGAAACCCGCATTTGCCAGGATTTCCAGCACCAGGTGTTCTCCTTCTGCATCCCGCAGCAGCAGCTTTTCGCCCTTGTCCAGGGCAATTTTCTTTTCCACCGGTGCAAACGGATTCAGCACCACATCCCCGTAATGGAACTGGATGGATGCCGTAACGCTCTTCCCGTCCCGGTCCAGGTATACTTCTGTCCGCAGCGGCATCCGGATCAGTCTCTGCCGCAGATCCCCGCTGATCTCCACAGCGCCGCGCAGCTTGAGATAAGGCAGGACTTCCCCGATCACCCGGTCGGTTTCCTCCAGCGGGTAATCGAACAGGCATCTCCCTTCATACTGGCTCTTCCAGATCAGCAGAAGCAGTTCCCGCTGGCTTTCCTCCGTCCGGATCAGGTTGCCGCCTGTCACCACCCATGCGCAGTCTTCTGTTACCGGCAGTAGGTCCGCGGGCATCCGGGCTGCGGTTCGCAGTCCCCTCGGGCCGAGATTCATTTCAAACTGCAGGGCAATCGGTGCTCTCCGGATCTGGCGGCAGCGGATCATTTCCCCGTTGCTGTCCATAATCCGAAGCGCGGTTTCCCCGATATGCTCCAGGATTTCCCGGGTAAAAGGATCCGGCAGGCGCACAAGCCGCGCCCCGCCTTCAGCCGTCCGCTCCCCTTCCCGGCTGGAATATAGCTTTCTCAAAACATTCAGCACCCGGATGTCATCCCGGGAAAAGCGCATCCATTCCGGCTGATAGGTGAATTCTTTTCCGAAAACCAGTGTTTCTCCGGTATCCATGGCATTCAGGAAAGCCCGGATATCCCGCGCTACATAAAGCTTGTTCTCCCCCGCCCGGAGGCCGATCCTCACTTCCTGCCCCGGCTTCTGGGGCAGCACCAGGGTCACCTCCAGCCGCACATTCGGCTCGGACGGCATCTGTTTCAGGATCAGGTCGGTCAGTCCTGCCGCGTTCTGGGGTGCATTCTTTTTCAGCATTCCTTCCGGAATTCCCGCCCGTTCTGCAGCCAGCCACGCCGCAATTGCATGGCGGCAGCATCCCCGCTGGGTAAACAGATCGCAGCTGCAGTGCAGCACAAGGCTCCGTCCCAGCGTCACGGTCCGGGGCGGTTTCCCTGCAACGGTATAACGCACAAGGGTGCTGTCCTGCTCGCTGATGCGGACGCTTCCCGCCTCCTCCAGTTCCTTTCCGGCGGCAAATTCCTCGGCGCCGGCCAGCCGCTCCATCTGCATCGGATTCAGTCTCATTGCGGGCTCTCCTGTTCTCATTAGGTAAACTGCCAACTTATATAACTTCTCTTTTCTTCCGGTTAATTCCTTTTGCGTTTTCAAAAAACGCACGGCTTTTTTCCGTTCTTTCCATTTCGTCGCTCCTTCATCTTATCCGGGTTATGCATTATAATCCGGTTTTTGATGCATATTTATGCATTTCGCTTCTGTGGAGTATCCGCTTATCTGCATCATATAACATCAAAACAGATGTACAGATGAAAAACATTCAAAATGTGAATAAAAATGCATTTTCCCGTTGACATGGGAAACACCCGGTGATATACTTGCACTGTTTTCAATCCCAGGGAACTGTGAATCACGAAAGAGAGGCTGAAATCAATGAAAAAGAATCTGCTCGGAATCATCGCCCTGCTGCTGGCTGTGCTGATGTTCGGTGCCGCCGCGGCTGAAACTGTTACCGTCGCGTTCAACCCGGAATATCCCCCCTTCGAATCCGTGGAAGGTGAAAACTACGTCGGATACGATGTGGACATGATCAACGCGATTGCTGAAAAAGCCGGTTTTAGCGTCGAATTCGAAGCCATGGATTTTGACGCGGTCATCGCCGCGGTCATGACCAATAAAGACACCATCGGCGTTTCCGGTATCAGCATTACCGATGAACGCAAGCTCAACGTCAACTTCTCCCAGGGCTACATCAACGCCGGCCTGATCGTTGTCATCAAAAAGGACAGCGGCTATGCCACCACGGAAGACCTGAAGGGCAAGGTCATCGGCGTCCAGCAGGGTACCACGAGCGATTTCGCCGCGGAAGAAATCACCGGTATGGAAAATGTCGCCCAGTACAAGACTTTCCTGAATGCCATCATGGATCTCCAGGGCAACAAGATTGACGCGGTCATCGTGGATAAGCCGGTTGGCATGGCCATTCTGGCTTCCCTGAATGACGCCAGCCTGGAAATCGTGGATATGGGCCTGCAGGCCGACTGGTACGGCATCGAAGTCAACAAGGAAAATCCCGAACTTCTGGAGAAGATCGACAAAGCCATCGATGAGCTGAAAGCCGAGGGCTTCTTTGAAGAACTGGAAGAAAAGCACCTGACCAAAACCGAGTTCGACGCGGAGGAAGCGGCCGAATAAGCGTTCCGCCGGGTGGTACAAAGCCGTAGAGAATTTTTCTCTACGGCTTTGATCGATATAACTGTAAGGAGATTTCCATGACGATTTTTGAGCAATGGTGGCAGCCGATTGAAGCCCTCGTCAAATCCGGGCAGCCGCTGAATTTCTTCCAGTCCCTCTACAAGGAAATATATATGAACGCCATCTTCGGCGACCGCTGGCTCCAGTACCTGAACGGCCTGCTGGTCACCCTGGAGGTCAGCCTCCTGGCGATCATTTTCGGTACACTGCTGGGTACGGTCCTCGCCGTCCTCCGGCTCCCCGAAGTTACGGAATACCGTTATCGCGGTACGGATCCCTTCAAAAAGCTGGGCAATTGGATCCTGCGTTTCCTGTGCGGATTTGCGAAATTTTATATTGACCTGATCCGTGGAACACCGCTGCTGCTCCAGGTGCTGATTATCAACTTCGGTATTTTCGGCTCCATCCGCATCGAGAAGGTGATTGTCGGCGTCATCGCCTGTGGCATCAACAGCGCCGCATATGTGGCCGAGATTGTCCGCGGCGGCATCATGTCTGTCGATAAGGGGCAGACGGAAGCCGGCCGTTCCCTGGGTTTTTCCGGAACCAAAACCATGCTCTGGATCATTCTTCCCCAGGCGGCCAAATCCGCCCTCCCCAGCCTGTGCAATGAGTTCATTGCCCTGATCAAGGAAACGTCCATCCTGTCCTATATTGCGTTGACAGAACTCACCAAAGCCGGTGACTATATCCGGTCCAGGACGTATTCCGCGTTTACCCCGTATATTATCTCCGGTCTCCTTTACCTGCTCGTTACGATTGTACTGACCAAACTGATCGGGAAACTGGAAAGGAGGCTGCGTCAAAGTGACCACTGAGAATTCTGTTATTATCTCCGTCCGCAACCTGGCCAAGCATTTTAACGGCGGAGAACTGCAGGCGCTCCGCGGTGTGGATGTGGATATCCATAAGGGTGAAGTGGTGGTGATCATCGGGCCTTCAGGCAGCGGCAAAAGTACTTTCCTGCGCTGCCTGAACCTGCTGGAACTGCCCACCGCCGGCGTCATTACCTTTGAGGGAACGGATATTACCGATCCGAAGGTCAACATCAATATCCACCGCCAGAAGATGGGCATGGTCTTCCAGCATTTCAACCTGTTCCCCCACATGACAGTCCTGGGAAACATGACGCTGGCCCCGATCAAACTTCTGAAGAAATCCAAAGCAGAAGCCGAGAAGACAGCGATGTCCCTGCTGGAACGCGTCAACCTCGCCGACCGCGCGAATGCCTATCCCAGCCAGTTGTCCGGCGGCCAGAAGCAGCGCGTCGCAATTGTACGGGCTCTGTGCATGGAGCCGCAGGTGATGCTCTTTGATGAGCCCACTTCCGCGCTGGACCCGGAGATGGTCGGCGAAGTGCTCGACGTAATGAAAGAGCTGGCTCAAAGCGGGATGACCATGGTATGTGTTACACACGAAATGGGTTTCGCCCGTGAAGTAGCTGACCGTGTCCTCTTTTTTGACGAAGGTAAACTCGTGGAAGAAGGAACCCCGGCCGAGATCTTTACAGCTGCCAAGGAACAGCGTACCCGGGATTTCCTGAAGAAAGTCCTTTAATCCGTTTCATTGAAAACAGCCAATTCTTTTAAATAGAAAAAATATTTTACTTTTTTGGAAGGAATTACATAATTTGTTGTCGAATTTTTCTATTATGTAATTTTTAGTGCGTTCTTTTGTTTTATATTTCCTTGGTTCTGTATAAGGGAGTTGACTGTTTGTGATTGCCGGAAAGCGCAAGACGATCGGTGTCTTCCTCTGTAAAGCCTACGCTGTCTTCGACAATGCGGTCTACAGGGTATTGGAGGAATTATCCAGGAAGCTGGACTATGATGTTGTGGTTTTCTCCACCGTCGGTTACTTCGCCAGCCAGAATGAATACGACGCGCAGGAGCGCCGGATGTTTTCCTTTGCGCCCATTGAAGAGCTTGACGGGATTCTGATGGCGCCGGACACCTATGAAATCGAAGGCTTCCGGGAAGCTCTCCTGGATGAAATCCGCAGCCGGGCGGCCTGTCCGGTTGTTGCTGTCCGCCATGTCAGTGACGAGTTTGACTGCACCTATACTGATGAGGAAAACACGATTCGTCCCCTGATCCGGCACCTTCTGGATGACCATGATCTGACGCGTATCGCCTTCCTGGCCGGTTACCACAGACATCCGGACAGTGAATTCCGCCTGGCCGCTTTCCGCCGGGAAATGGCAGATCATGGAATTCAGATTGATGAACAGCGGGATATCTTTTACGGGAACATGTGGTATACCTGCAGCGATGCGGCTTATCAGCATTTCTTTGTGGATAACGAGCCCCCGCAGGCAGTTGTCTGTGCCAATGACTTTATGGCAGTTGGCCTGGAACGGGAGCTGACAGAACACGGACTCAAAGTTCCGGATGATGTCATCATTACCGGTTATGACAATATCCCGGATATAACACTGGACTGTTCCACGCTGACCACGGTGGAGCAGGATTTCGAATCCATGATCCATAAGGGTTTTGAGGAACTGGACCGCCAGATCCGTGCCGGTGAATCCTTCGTCCGGCATCATGAAATCCGCCGGATTGCGGTTCCCGGAAAGCTGATCTTCGGGGAAAGCTGCGGCTGCAGTGAGCGTCCTTCGAACCAGTTCCGGGAACTGAGTATCCTGCGTTCCGCGGAAGCGGACCGGCTGGCGAACCGGGAAGTCAACATGACATACTTCACCATTGAAACCAGCGCAGCCGAAACAATTGAGGAGCTCCATGCCGCTCTGGACAAAAAAAAGGATGATACCCCGATGATCCGGGATTTTTACCTCTGCCTGTTTGAGGAAAGCCGGAAAGCGGACGGGGAACGGATTTTTGCCGAGCAGATGACAGATACGGCCTGCCTCGTTCACTCCCTGCGGGACAAGCAGGATAACGGGATGCCGATGATTTCCTTCAACCGCCGGGAGCTTCTCCCGCAGATGGCGGAACGGGCAGATGAGCCGCAGGTGTTCTACCTGACACTGTTGCACCAGCGGGAATTCAATTACGGTTACGCCGTGTTCCATTATGACAGCGGTGAGCTTCCGACCACCTTCTTCCAGCACTGGAGTGTGACGCTTTCCGGCGCGCTGAGAAACATCCATAACCGGGATGAACTCCGCCGCCTGTATGAGGAACGCCGCCTCAGCAGCATTACGGATGTGCTGACACGTCTGGATAACCGCCGCGGTATCATGGAAAAGGTGGAGCCCCAGTGGAATACCCTTTGCATGGAACAGGCGACCGTCGGCTTTATTTCGTTCGACCTGGACAACCTGAAGGGAGTCAATGATACCTATGGCCATCAGGCCGGCGATTTTGCCATTCGGCTGATTGCTGAAGCCATTCGCGGTTCCCTTCCGAAAAACGGGATCGGTGCGCGGATGGGCGGTGATGAATTTCTCGTCTTCATCCCCCGCACCAGTGAAATGGACACGAAACGTTTTGTCCGTTCCTTCGAGCGCACCCTGCAGGAGCTCAACCGCCGGGAAGACCGTTCCTTTGAGGTCAGTGCAAGTTGTGGTGCCTATGTGACATCCCTGGAAGATGGCATGACATTTGAAGACTGCCTCCACCACAGCGACAAGATGATGTACCAGGTAAAGGAAAAGCACCGGGAAGCCCGGAAGCTCCGGTGCCGGTAAAAACAGGAATATATAAGAAAACGGGAAGCAGCTGTGAACTGCTTCCCGTTCTTTTTCCTGTTCCGATCAGAACTTCAGCGGATTGACACGCACGGAGGGACCCATGGTGCTGGAGAGATATACGCTCTTCATGTAAGTTCCCTTCGCGGCAGCAGGCTTCGCCTTGTTGATCGCTTCCATCAGGACACTCAGGTTCTCCTGCAGCTTTTCCTTGCCGAAGGAAACCTTGCCGATCGGGCAGTGGATAATCGCGGTCTTGTCGAGGCGGTACTCCACCTTACCGGCTTTGATATCCTTAACAGCCCGGGTGATGTCCATGGTTACGGTGCCGGACTTCGGGTTGGGCATCAGGCCCTTCGGGCCCAGCACACGACCGATGCGGCCGACCATACCCATCATATCGGGAGTGGCTACGCAGACATCGAAATCGAACCAGTTCTCCTGCTGGATCTTCTGGATCATTTCTTCAGCGCCTACATAATCGGCACCGGCTTCTTCCGCTTCCTTGGCCTTGTCGCCCTTGGCGATAACCAGCACGCGGATGGTGCGGCCGGTTCCGTGGGGCAGAACCACAGCGCCGCGGACCTGCTGGTCAGCATGGCGGGGGTCAACACCCAGACGGACAGAGATTTCCACGGTCTCGTCGAACTTGGCCTTGCCGGTCTGCACAACCAGGTCAACGGCCTCTTCGGGATCGTACTGCTTCAGATGGTCGATCAGCTTCAGGCTGTCGCTGTATTTCTTACCATGTTTCATTTGTTTCATTCCTCCCATGTGGTATTAGCGGCACAATGTCCTCCCACATTGTTCAGGGGCTGCGCCCCGATTTGTTACTCTTCGACGGTCACGCCCATGCTGCGGGCGGTTCCGGCCACCATGCTCATGGCGGCTTCGATGCTGCCGGCGTTCAGGTCGGGCATCTTAATGGTAGCAATCTTACGGCACTGCTCCTTGGTCAGCTGGCCAACCTTTTCCTTGTTGGGACGGCCGCTGGCCTTCTGCAGGTTCAGTTCCTTCTTGATCAGCACGGGCGCCGGAGGCGTCTTGGTGATGAAGGTGAACGTACGGTCGGTGTAAACCGTGATCACCACAGGGATGATCATGCCGGCTTCCTTGGCCGTGCGGTCATTGAATTCCTTGCAGAATCCGGGAATGTTCACGCCGTGCTGGCCCAGAGCGGGACCGATCGGCGGAGCGGGTGTTGCCTTACCGGCAGGAACCTGCAGCTTGATATAAGCCTGTACTTTCTTTGCCATTTGAGTGGCACCTCCATAAATAAATGTGGTAGAGCGGAAGCCTTTGGCTTCCTCCCACGATCATGCAGGGGAGAGCCCCTTCCGGCGGCTCTTCCCCGTTGCATCGATTCGTTGCACAGGAGCGGGGAATCAGTTGTCTTTCTCGACCTGGTCGATATCCACTTCCACGGGCATTTCCCGGCCAAGGAACATCTGCACCTTGACGGTCAGCTTTCCGCGTACCGTGTCCACGTCTTCCACCACGCCGCTGAAATTTTCCAGAGGACCGGACAGAATCCGGACGTTTTCGCCGATCGCGAATCCGAAGTCGACGCTGGACTGCTCGGTATTGAGCATCATGTCCACTTCTTCCTGGGTCAGCGGAACAGGTTTGGAATCAGGACCCACAAAGCCCGTCACGCCGCGGGTGTTCCGCACGACGTACCAGCTTTCACTGGTCTCGATCATGTGCACCAGCACATAACCGGGATAGACCTTCCGGGTGCTTTTGACGCGCTTTCCGTTCCGGATCTCCATGACTTCTTCCATGGGAACACGGACGTCCAGGATCAGGTCCTGCATGCCGTTGTTTTCAACGGACTTTTCCAGCGTGTCTTTCACCTTGTTCTCATAACCGGAATAGGTGTGGATGACATACCAGCAGGCCTCTTTCTTGTTTTCAGCCATGACTGTCTCTCCTATGAATTACATGAGCAGATTGATAAGTGTGGTTGCGCCGGCGTCCAGCAGGCCGATCACGATGCCCATGAACAGCATGAACAGAAGAACGATCACGGAATAGTTGATCAGCTTCTTCTTGCTGGGCCAGGTGACCTTCTTCAGTTCATAGAACATGTTCTTGAAGGGCTTGCTGATCCGCTGAGGCAGTGCCTTGAACCAGTTCAGGATCTTGCTCAGTTTTCCTTCTCCGGCTTTTTTCACAGCCTTTTCAGCCTGTGCTTCGGCCTTCTTCACAGTTGTTTCCGCCTGTGCAGCCGCCTTCTTTACTTCAGACATCTTGTTCACATCCTCACAGCATCTGTTGATGTTGGATCACTTGGTTTCCCGATGAGTCGTGTGCTTCTTGCAGAAGGGGCAGTACTTCATGAGCTCAATGCGATCCGGGGTGTTCTTCTTGTTCTTCATGTTGTTGTAGTTGCGCTGCTTGCACTCGGTGCAGGCAAGGCAAACCTTGTTACGAGCGGCGTTTGCCATTTGGAATCCCTCCTGATAGATTGATTACTCGATGACCTTCGCCACAACGCCGGATCCCACAGTACGGCCGCCTTCACGGATAGCGAAGCGCAGTCCCTGTTCCATAGCGATGGGGGTGATCAGGGTGATTTCCATGTCGATGTTGTCGCCGGGCATCACCATTTCAACGCCTTCGGGCAGCTTGATGTTGCCGGTAACGTCCGTCGTCCGGAAGTAGAACTGCGGACGATAGCCGTTGAAGAACGGGGTGTGACGGCCGCCTTCTTCCTTGGTCAGCACGTACACCTGGCCGATGCAGTGGGTGTGCGGATGGATGCTGCCGGGCTTCGCCAGAACCTGGCCGCGCTCGACTTCGTTCCGCTGAATACCACGCAGCAGCGCGCCGATGTTGTCGCCGGCTTCCGCCTGGTCCAGCAGCTTGTGGAACATTTCAACACCGGTAACAACCGTGTTCCGGGGCTTCTCCATCAGGCCGACGATTTCAACCGCGTCAGATACCTTCACGGTACCGCGCTCAACACGGCCGGTAGCCACGGTGCCGCGGCCGGAAATGCTGAACACGTCTTCAACAGGCATCAGGAAGGGCTGGTCCGTCGCACGGGCGGGTTCCGGGATGTAGTTGTCAACAGCGTCCATCAGTTCCCAGATGCACTTGCACTCGGGAGCGTTGTCCACGTCGGTGCCGCCGTTCTGGATGTACTCCAGGGCCTTCAGGGCGCTGCCCTTGATGATCGGGATGTCATCGCCCGGGAAGTCATAGCTGCTCAGCAGTTCGCGGATTTCCATCTCGACCAGCTCCAGCAGCTCTTCGTCGTCCATCATGTCCGTCTTGTTCATGAACACAACGATGTAGGGCACGCCAACCTGACGGGCCAGCAGGATGTGCTCACGGGTCTGGGGCATCGGGCCGTCGGGAGCGGAAACAACCAGGATCGCGCCGTCCATCTGCGCGGCACCGGTGATCATGTTCTTAACATAGTCAGCGTGGCCGGGGCAGTCCACGTGAGCATAGTGACGCTTCTTGGTCTCGTACTCAACGTGAGCGGTGTTGATGGTGATTCCACGTGCTTTTTCTTCGGGCGCCTTGTCGATTTCGTCGTAACGCATCGCCTGCGCTTCGCCCTTCAGGCTCAGCGTCATGGTGATCGCAGCGGTCAGGGTCGTCTTGCCGTGGTCAACGTGTCCGATCGTCCCGATGTTTACATGGGGCTTAGTCCGTTCATAATGTCCTTTCGCCATTGGGGATTCCCTCCTTAATTATGTCTCGCTCAAAAGCGAATGTGGTAATTGCTTCCGAGTCATTGATGCGGTATGGAGCAGGTGATGGGAATCGAACCCACGTGACCAGCTTGGGAAGCTGGAGCTCTGCCATTGAGCTACACCTGCATGCTCCGCATCAAGCCCTTGAAGACTTGCGAACAAAGTGTATTTTATCCGTTTTTTCAATGCATGTCAAGCCTTTTGCGGAAAGGGTTTTCGGCTGATTCCGGATTCAGTCGATAAACATCGCGTCGCCGAAGGAGAAAAAGCGGTATTTTTCGGAAACGGCTTCCCGGTATACCCGGAGGGCTTCCTCCCGGCCCATGAAGGCGCTCACGAGCATCAGCAGGGTACTCTGGGGCAGGTGGAAATTGGTGATCAGGGCATCCACCGCCTTGATTTTCACACCGGGATAGATGAAGATCGAGGTATCTCCGTCGCCGGGATGGATGATCCCGTCCGGCGTGGACATGGTTTCCAGCGTGCGCACGGACGTGGTGCCGACGCAGACGATGCGCCCGCCCTCCCGGCGGATGCGGTTCAGCGTTTCGGCGGCTTCCGCGGAAACGGCACAGTATTCGCTGTGCATCACGTGCTTCTCCGCGTCCTCCACCTTCACGGGGCGGAAGGTACCCAGCCCGACGTGCAGCAGCACGGGGACCACGGTCACGCCCTTGGCGCGGATGCGGTCCAGAAGCTCCGGCGTGAAGTGCAGCCCTGCGGTCGGGGCGGCGGCGGAGCCTTCCAGCCGCGCGTACACGGTCTGGTACCGGCTGCCGTCCTCCAGCTTTTCATGGATATACGGCGGAAGCGGCATCTCGCCCAGCCGGTCGAGCACCTCCTCGAACACGCCGTCGCAGGAGAAGCGGACCATGCGCCCGCCGATCTCCTCCACGTTGCCGAGGATCTCGCAGCGGAGCAGCCCGTCCCCAAAGGAACAGGTGGTGCCGGGCTTCAGCCGGCGGCCGGGGCGCACCAGCGCCTCCCAGTCCGTGGCGGTCTTCCGGCGCAGAAGCAGGACCTCCACCGGGACGCCGGTGTCGTCCTTCACGCCGAGCAGGCGCGCGGGAATCACCCGGGTCTCGTTGATGACCAGGGCGTCCCCGGGATTCAGTTCATCGATGATGTCGTAGAAATGCTTGTGTTCAATGGCGCCGGTCTTCCGGCGGTAAATGAGCAGCCGGCTGTGGTCCCGGGGTTCCACCGGGGTCTGGGCAATCAGCTCCTCCGGAAGCTCGTAATCAAAATCGGAAGTTTTCATCGTACGGTCAGATCTCCATCCTGATCTGCTCCTCGGCAGAGGCAGGCATCTTTTTCTTCATATGGGCCCATGCGGCAGGCGTGCACATCCGGCCCCGCGGGGTCCGCATCAGGAAGCCGAGCTGCATCAGGTAGGGCTCGTACACGTCCTCGATGGTCACGGCGTCCTCGCCGGTGGTCGCAGCCAGGGTATCCAGGCCGACGGGACCGCCGGAGAACTTGTCCATCATGGTGTTCAGCATGTTCCGGTCCACCTTGTCCAGGCCCAGCTCATCCACGTCGAGCATGGCCAGCGCCTCCCGCGCGACGTCGCGGCTGATGTGCCCGCCGGCGCGGACTTCGGCATAGTCCCGCACGCGCTTGAGCATGCGGTTGGCAATCCGGGGAGTTCCGCGGCTGCGCCGCGCGATCTCCAGAAGGCCTTCCTTATCCGCGTCCACACCGAGGATGCCGGCGCTGCGCTCCACGATCTGGCTGAGCTCCTCGGGAGAGTACATCTCCAGGCGGAACAGCATGCCGAACCGGTCGCGCAGGGGGGCGGACAGCTGACCGGCGCGGGTGGTCGCGCCGACCAGGGTAAACTTCGGCAGGTCGACCCGGATGCTCCGGGCGGTGGGTCCCTTGCCGATCATGATATCAATCGCGTAGTCCTCCATGGCGGGATACAGCACTTCCTCCACCTGGCGGGAAAGGCGGTGGATCTCATCGATGAACAGCACGTCCCCGGCGTTCAGGTTGCTGAGGATGGAGGCCAGGTCGCCGGGCCGCTCGATGGCGGGACCGCTGGTGACCCGGATGTTCTGCCCCATTTCGGCCGCGACGATGCAGGCCAGGGTGGTTTTCCCCAGGCCGGGCGGGCCGTAGAGCAGCATATGGTCCAGCGCGTCATGCCGGGAGAGGGCGGCCTCGATATAGATGCCGAGGCTGTCCTTGACCGCTTTCTGCCCCACGTAGTCACGCAGGTTATGCGGCCGGAGCGTCTGCTCCACCGCGCCGTCCTCCGCGAGGAAGGTTCCGTTCATCAGTCTGTCATCCATGAAAGCGTCTCCTCAAATTACATACCGGCCATCGCGCGGAGGGCGAGCCGGATCAGTTCTTCCGGCTTGTCGCTCTGGTCGCGGACCTGGCTGACGGCGTTCCGGGCCTCCGTGGAGGAATAACCCAGCGCGGTCAGCGCCTCAATCGCCTCGGCCACGCAGTCCGCGGCCATGGAGGCGGCGGGAACGGCGGCGGCCGATCCGGCGGCAGCGGCGGAAACATCCGCCTGGGATACTTTGTCCTTGAGCTCCAGCGCGATGCGCTGCGCGGTTTTCTTGCCGATACCCGGCGCCCGGGACAGGGCGTTCACATCGCCCAGCAGGATGGCCAGGTTCAGGTCCCGCAGGGGCATGGCGCCCAGCACGCCCAGTGCCGTCTTCGGCCCGATGCCGGAAACGGATGTCAGCTGGAGGAACATCTCCTTTTCCTCGCGGGTGGCGAAGCCGAAAAGCTCCAGCGCGTCCTCCCGCACGGAAAGGAAGGTAAAGCAGCGCATGGTTTCTCCCAGGGCGGGGGCCGCCATCAGGGTGTTGTTGGAGCAGCTCAGCTGCCAGCCGACGCCGCCGGCCTGCAGCACCAGGCATCCGTTGGTTTTTTCGCATACGGTGCCCTCGATAAACGCGTACATGGCAAGCCTCCTTCCGGGGTTATTTCATCAAAAACTGGGTTTTCGCGACGCCGGCCTGGCAGTGCGTGATCGCGCAGGCGATCGCGTCCGCCGCGTCATCCGGCTTCGGGACTTCGTCCATCTTCAGCAGCAGCTTCACCATCTGCTGGATCTGCTTTTTGTCGGCCTTGCCGTATCCGGTGATTGCCTGCTTGATCTGCATCGGAGTATATTCGTAAAGGTTTTCTGTATATTCGGCGGCGGCGATAATCGCCGCGCCGCGGGCGGCGCCGACCATCAGCGCGGTGGTGACGTTCCGGGCGAAGAAAAGCTCTTCAAACGCGACGTCGTCCGGGTGGTAGATATTCAGCAGGTCCCGCACGCCCAGCTGGAGCGTGCGGAGGCGGTTCTGCATCGGTACGCCGGCCTTGGTTTCAATGCAGCCGTAGTTGATCAGCTTCATCCGGCTGCCCTCGGATTCGACGACGCCCCAGCCCATCAGGGCATAGCCCGGATCGATGCCCAGAACGATCAAAAAAACCGCCTCGCTCCTTATATTTTCCGTGTTCCATGGTAAACGTACCGCCTGAAAAAGTCAAGGCGAACAAAAAAACAAATGATGCTCAATCCGGGCCTGTGAAAGTATTGCGAAACCATGCGGAAGGTGAGATAATATAAAGGATGCGCGGCCTGCCGCGCGACACGAATGAAAGGGGCTTTCACCATGGCGATGCATCTGACGGATGAAGGACTCATCAATAAGAAGGAATGGGAAGAACACGGGGTCCGGCTCCCGGAATACGACCGCGCGGCAATGCGGCAGAAGACGCTGGAGGCGCCGGTATGGGTACACTTCGGCGCGGGCAATATCTTCCGCGGGTTCATCGCGGGGCTGCAGCAGCGCCTGCTGGATGCCGGCCTGGCGGACCGGGGCATCATCGCGGCGGAAACCTTTGACGACGAGATTATCGACCGGATCTACAAGCCCTTTGACTCCCTCACCCTGATGGTCTCCCTGCGGCCGGACGGCGGCACGGACCGTGAGGTGATTGCCTCCCTGGCGGAGGGGGTGAAGGCGGGTCCGTCCTTCCCGGAGGACTGGGACCGGCTGAAGGCGTATTTCGCTTCCCCCTCCCTGCAGATGGCTTCCTATACGATTACGGAAAAGGGATACTCCCTGCGCGACATGAAGGGCGAGCTGCTGGGCGCCGCGAAGGCGGACATGGAAAACGGCCCGGCGCAGGCGCGTCACGCGATGGCGGTCACCGCGGCCCTGATGCTCCACCGGTATCAGAACGGCGCGGCCCCGATGGCCCTGGTGAGCATGGACAACTGCAGCCACAACGGCGAGAAGCTGCGCGCCTCCGTGCTGGAGATCGCTGAAGCCTGGGTGAAGAACGGCTTTGCCGATGAAGGCTTCCTCGCCTGGATTGGTGATGAGGAAAAGGTCTCCTTCCCCTGGTCCATGATTGACAAGATTACCCCCCGCCCCGCGGAGTCCATCACCCGGACACTCACGGAGGAGGGATTCGCGGATATGGCTCCCGTCCAGACGGCGAAGCACACTTACATCGCGGCGTTTGTGAACGCGGAGATCCCGCAGTACCTGGTGGTGGAGGACCGTTTCCCGAACGGCCGTCCGGCGCTGGAAAAGGCCGGCGTCTACATGACCGACCGGGACACCGTCAACAAGACGGAGCGCATGAAGGTCACCACCTGCCTGAACCCGCTGCACACGGCCCTGGCGGTATACGGATGCCTGCTGGGCTATACCCTGATCGCCGATGAGATGAAGGATCCGGACCTGAAGCGTCTGGTGGAGCGCATCGGCTACACCGAGGGCCTGCCGGTGGTCACCGATCCCGGCATCATCCGGCCGGAAGCCTTCCTGAAGGAAGTACTCGAACAGCGGCTGCCCAATCCCTTCATGCCCGATACTCCGCAGCGCATCGCCTGCGACACGAGCCAGAAGGTGCCGATCCGCTTCGGCGAAACGGTGAAGAGCCGCATGAAGGACGGCTCGGCGGATCTCCTCGAAGGCATCCCGCTGGCGGGCGCGGCCTGGCTGCGGTACC
>JAEEGK010017368.1_pt1 | contig 15701 bp, 9 predicted proteins | sample 8958771 | NCBI WGS metagenome assembly JAEEGK01 (sample SAMN16246547, study PRJNA631951) | gut metagenome | biome: gut microbiome; feature: rumen; material: SC-attached | host: Bos | place: Iran: Karaj | collected 2018-10
GGTGTTCCTGGTCTGCAAGTTTTTGGCGGACCGGGAACAATTTCGGGCTTTTTTGTGCCTGGTCTGCAATTTTTTGGCAGACCAGGAACACCTAGGAGCTTATGCCGGCGCTAACAATGGCAATTATCGTGCAGCAGCCAAGTGATTGATAGATAGGTGATAACCGGAAAGAGAATCGTCGAAATTCGATTCTCTTTCCTGGAAAGTGTTGGTAATCAAAGGGTTAAGTGCTGCATAGCGGGCGTGTTCTGCGGCACCGCCGCCCGTCGAAGCAGGACGGGCGGCTACAGTTCGGGCGCTTCGGGAGGCTCTGGGGGAAGGCCTTCCTCGCGCCCGACTGTTGCTCGCAGCCGCGAAGGAAAGGAGGAAGGGGAAATCATAAAAGAAGCCCCGACCAAAGCCGAAACCCGGCCAACCCCTGCGCGAAGAAAGCGCAGCGGTTGGGCATTAACTATCTTTTATTTGTAGTGACCGAAGGCCGAAAGCACCAGAACCTCGATCACGTCATCATATATCTTATACACAAGTCGATGCTCTTTGGTTATTCTCCGAGAATAGACCGTTCCATCATAACCCTTGAGCGGTTCTGCCTGTCCAGTCCCGGTTCTGGGATGCTCTCTTAGTTCATCCAGCAGCTTTGCTAGTTTCGAGATGGTTTGGGGTGCCTTCTTTTGTAGCAATCTTAAGTCTTTCTTTGCGTCTTCCGAAAATACTATGCTATACATATTACCCCTCGTTAATCATTCTCTCTAAGAAAGCGTCTGTGCTTTCGTTCTCCTGCATCCTATGTACTTTTCCTGCCTCATAATCAGCAATACCCTGTCGTATTTTAGCATCAAGTGTATCTCTGTCGATGAGAGTATCCTCCTCAGAGATAGGAACTAGGCGATAGCTGCCGTGAGACCTGGAAGTTATCACGACATCGTTTACGCGGGCCAAATCAAAGTATTTCCGTTGGTTGGCCCTGAATTCTCTACTGCTTACTACAACCATAACTTTATCCTTTTGATACTGCAAAGATATGTATTATTATGTAAAGTACCAAATTGGTACACATTTCTGGATTATCAAACCCGCCAGATTAAGTTTGGGCGAAGTGGGGGTGGAAATAGATTGCCGATCAGGTCGGCAATGACAAAAGGGTGGGTCGGGCATGACGAGAGGTCGGTCGGGCATGACGAGAGGTTGGGTCGGGCATGACTGGGAAAGGTACTGGGCATGGCAAGGGAAGGTCTTGGCGGGATGGTAAATTCGAAAGGTTTTAGTTAAATTTGCATTGATGGAGTCCCGGACTTACATAGCTATAGATCTGAAGTCGTTCTACGCGTCGGTGGAGTGCGTGGCGCGGGGGTTGGATCCGCTGACGACGAATTTGGTCGTGGCGGATGCAAGCCGCACGGAGAAGACGATCTGTCTGGCGGTGACGCCGTCGCTTAAGGCGTATGGCATCTCCGGACGCGCTCGGCTTTTCGAGGTCGTGCAGCAGGTCAGCCGGGTCAACGCCGAGCGCCTCCGGCACGCCCCCGGCCGGCGTTTTTCCGGCATAGCCACCCAGGACCCCGAGGTCAAGGCAGACCCTTCGAAGGCCCTCGGCTATCTCATCGCCCCGCCCAGGATGCGTCATTATATGGAGGTCAGCAGCCGGATCTATGACATCTACCTCAAGTATGTATCTTCCGAAGACATACATGTGTACTCCGTGGATGAGGTGTTCATCGATGCCACCCAGTACCTGCGCATCTACGACACGAACCCGCACGACTTTGCGATGCGGATGATACGCGACGTGCTGGCCGCCACCGGTATCACCGCCACCGCCGGCATCGGGCCGAATATGTATCTGGCGAAGATCGCGATGGATATCGAGGCGAAGCACAATGCTCCGGACAAGGATGGGGTGCGGATTGCGGCGCTCGACGAGGCGTCCTACCGGCGGAAATACTGGACCCATCGGCCTCTGACCGATTTCTGGAGGATCGGCAAGGGGCTGGCAGCTCGCCTGGAGGCCAACGGGATGCACACGCTGGGGGATGTAGCCCTCTGCTCGGTGCGCAACGAGAATCTGCTCTACAAGCTGTTCGGGGTGAATGCAGAGCTGCTGATCGACCATGCGTGGGGATGGGAGCCCTGCCGGATTTCGGATGTGAAGGGGTATCGGCCGGAGGGGCACAGTCTGTCGAACGGGCAGGTGCTGAGCGAGCCGTACTCTTTTTCGAAGGCGCGGACGGTGATTCTGGAGATGACGGATCTGCTGGTGATGGAGATGGTGTCGAAGAGGGTGGTGGCGGATCAGATGGTGCTGACGGTATGCTATGATCCGGAGTCGCTGGAGGCGGGCGAGGGCGGCTATTCCGGGCCGGTGGTGAACGACTGGTACGGGCGGCCGGTGCCGAAGCCCGCACACGGATCCATCAACCTCGGAAGGCAGACGTCATCTACCGACATAATCCTGAAGGCGGTGGGGGAGCTGTTCGACCGTATCGTGGACCGCGACCTGCTGGTGCGGCGTATGTACATAGTTGCCAACCATGTGATTCCGGAAGATCAGGCCGCGGGGGTGCAGTTGAATCTGTTCGAGGAGGAGCCGGATCTGGAGAGGGAGCGCAGCAGGCAGGAGGCCATCCTGAAGATAAGGGAGAAGTTTGGAAAGAATGCGATCCTGAAGGGGATGAATTTCGAGGAGGGGGCGACGGCGAAGGATCGTAATAAGCAGATAGGAGGACACAAGGCGTGAGTGAACTGGATAAATACGCGGAGATACTGGACCTTCCGCATCACGACCCGGATCCCGTAAAGCATCCGAGGATGAGCCGTCGCGACCGCGCAGGGCAGTTCGCGCCCTTCGCTGCCCTGACCGGGTTTGACGAAACCATCGAACAGGCCGGCTTGGAACATGATTCGAATTATTAGCTTTTATACTAGTGTGGAGAGGCGTGGCAGCGGAAAGGCGTGGCGGCTAAATACCTGAGTGACAGGCTGATAGTATAAAGCCTCCCCCTCGTTTTTCTGGGGGAGGCTTTGTGCTAAACTGCTGTGTATCAACCGATTGGCCGCCACGGCCCGTCGCGAGCCGTGAGCCGCAGCCTACGGCGAAGCTGCGGCACCGCGGGGCCGCGGGTCAGCGAACCGTGTAGTCCAGGGTGATCTTGATGTCGGAGGAGGAGGCGCCGATGAGGATCTTGTAGGCGCCGGTGTCGACCTTCCAGCTGTGCGTGGCTACGTCGTAGTAGGAGAACTCGCTGCGGGGGATGGAGATGCGGAACTCGGCGCTCTTGCCTTTGGCGATGAACTTCTTGTCGAAGCCCTTGAGTTCGAAGGCGGGGCGCAGCACCGAAGGCTTCACCGGGGCGACGTACACCTGCACGGCCTCGGAAGCATCCACCTTGCCGACATTCTTAACCGTGAACACCACCTCGCAACCATCTTCCGTAGCAACGACCGAACCGCCGGAGTACTCGAAGGCGGAGTAGCTGAGGCCGTAGCCGAAGGGGAACATAGGCTGCACGCCGAACCTCTCTACGCCACGGTATCCCACGAACAGACCCTCGGTGTAGGTCGAGTGAGGCATGGGGTCGCGGCTGGGGCTGACCTCAAGCACTGAAGGGGAAGTGGAGTGATAGTACTGCGCGGCAGGGTTCTTCTCTTCCGTACCCCAGAAGGTGAAGGGCAGTTTGCCGGAAGGGGAGACTTTGCCGGAGATGATGTCCGCGAGGGCCTTGCCGCCTTCCTGGCCGCCGTACCAGGCCATAATGATGGCTGCTACGTCGTCCTTGAAGGGATTGATGTCTATCTCGCCGCCGGAGTTGACGACCACTACGGTATTCTTGTTAAGGCCCGCGGCGGCTGCGATGAGCTCGTTCTGGCCTTCGGGCAGGGCGTAGGTACGGTCGTGGTTCTCGCGCTCGGTATCGCTGTTGAATCCTACGACGACCACGACGGCGTCAGCTTTGGAGATGGCTTTCTGCTCGTCGGCGGAGAAGTCGCTGCCCTCGATGAGCTGCACGTCGAACTTCTTGCCAAGGGCCTTGAGGCCGGCGTAGGGGGTGATGTTGCGCCCGGGGATGGGATCCATCCTGCCGGAACCTCCGCCGAAGGCAACGGTGTTGGCGTTGGGGCCGAGGACCACGATGCGGCCCTTACGCACGGGCAGGAGGCCGTTGTTGGTAAGCAGCACGGGAGCCTCGATGGCGGCGTTGTAGGCCATCTGGCGGGAATATTCGTAGTCTTCGGGGATGGATTCATCCTTCGCAGGCTTGTCCAGGAGGCCGAAGGCGATGAAGGTCTGGAGAATGTGCCGGCACATCTCGTCGAGGCAGGATTCGGGGAGGACGCCGTTCTCGATGAGGGGCTTCACCATCTCGGGCTTGGTAGTGAAGTTCGCGGGCATCTCGAGGTCGAGGCCGCTGGTGAGCACTCCGAGGGTGGTGTAGGTGGATTTCCAGTCGGACATCACAATGCCGTCGAATCCCCACTTGCGGAGGTTCTCCTTGATGAGCCAGGAGCTCTCGGCTGCGTGCTGGCCGTTGATGGCGTTGTAGCTGGTCATCACTGCTGCAACCTTGGCGCGCTCCACGGCCTTGCGGAAGGCAGGGAAGTAGATTTCGTTAAGGCTGCGCTCGTCGATGACGGAGCCCACGCGGTGGCGGCTGTATTCCTGATTGTTGCCGACGAGATGCTTGACGGTGGCAATCACGCGATGGTCCTGGATTCCCTCGATGTAGTTGACTGCGATCTCCGAGCTGAGGAAGGGATCCTCGCCATAGTACTCGAAGTTGCGGCCGCAGAGGGGGGAGCGGTAGATGTTGACGCCGGGGCAGAGCATTATGCGCACTCCGCGGGCGGTGGCATCGAAACCTATTCCGTCGCCCACACCCTTGGCAGCATCGCGGTTGAAGCTGGCTGCAAGGCCTATTCCGCAGGGATAATAGGTGCTGTTGGTCTTGTTGCGCACGCCCTGGGGGCCATCGGCCATCCTCACTACGGGGATGCCCAGCCTTTCTATGCCATAGGTGTGGAATCCATCGTCTTTTCCGGAGATGAATTCAATCTTCTCGTCGAGGGTCATCTGGCTGACGATGCTTGCCGCGCGGTCTTTGTCGTCCTGGTTGATGATGTAGGGTTGGGCGCTCAGGGCCGCGGAGAACAGCATCGCTGCTGCAGAAGCTATAAGGTACTTTTTCATATGTGTATAACTAAAATTCAATGAAAACGAAGGAGTGAGGCTCCATCGCGAGGTTCAGGGTGCCGTCGGGCTGAAGGGCGACCGGGTATTCGGTGTACATGTTGAACTGGTCGGTGATGTGGCAGCGGACGTTCTCGTCGAACTTGCCGGCGGCGAGGCTTACTGTGATGTCTTTAGTCGCAGTGATGTTGTCGTCCTGGCAGTAGCGGCTGACAAGGATTCCGAGGCGGCCGGAAGCATTGCGGGCGGCGGTCACATACACGTCGGGGATATCGCAGGAGGCCTTTACCTGGGTGCCCAGGGTCTTGAGCTTGCCCCAGGCATACAGTGCCCAGTAGGGCCAGATAGGAGTGTTGCTCAAGGTATCGAAGAGCCCGTTGAAAGCCGTGCCCGGAGTCCAGACATAATACATCATCATGTCGGTAGGGCAGTCCTGGCCCAGCTGCATTGCGGCACAGACGAAGGCGCCGGCCTTGGGGCTGGACATAGTGCGTGACGAGTAAGGATAGTCGTCGGTCCAGCTCTTGATGTAGTTCCATTCGTTCAGGAAGGATTCGGCTTCGCTGTAGCCGTACTTATCGAGAAGCGCCCGGACCTGATAGGAATAATCCACATAGATGGTAGGGTCGTTCTCGTAGATGTGCCAGGCGAAGAAGTCGAGAGGGACGTTCCTGCGCTGCATCTCGGAGAGGAGCCTTTCGTACCAGACGGGCACGGTACGCACGCCGGGGTCGGTGCCGGACATTGCCGGGCCGCCGATCAGCAGATTCGGGAAGCAGCCCTTGAGGTGCTTTACGGCCACCTCGAAGAAGTCGTAGAACTGCTCGGGAGAGCCTGCCCAGCAGCGGGGATCGGTCTTCCATTTGTCGCCGTCCCACTCGAGGTTGGGCTCGTTCCAGACCTCCCAGTACTTGATGTTGTAGTGGAATCCGTCGGCCCATCCCTCGTTATAGTGGCGGATGATGTGTTCGCATATCTTCGCCCATTTCTTGTAGTCCTTGGGAGGGTAGATGTTGTATTTCTTGAGGGGCTGGTTCTCGATGCTCTGGCCCAGGCGGTAGAAGACCTCCACGCCGGCGTCCTGTATGCTCTTGACGTACCTGTCGGTGAGTGTGAAGTCGTACGACTCGGCCTTGTCGGGGTTCTTGGAGAAGTCCGGGAAGATTATGGAGATGTCCACCACGTGCTCGCCGTAGGCACCGTATCCGGCAGCGTCGTGGTTGCGGGAATATCCCACGTTGGCAGCCTTGAAATAGCCGGTGGTGCCGGTGTAAACCTGCTCTTTATTGTTGATGCGGGGGCCGTTGTTGACGGCGTTCATCCGCTTGATGGGACCCACCGTTTCGCCGGGGGAAACCACGATTTGAGCCGAAAGGCATATGCCTGTGCAGATGATTGCCAGGCCTGAAAGGATGATTTTTTTCATCGTTTTACTTGAGTAGGATGCTCTTTTCGCGTTTCACAAATTGGATAGGAATTCCGGAAGGGTCGCGCATCATCGCTCCGTCGAATCCGGGGTTTTTGTCGTGGGTCACCAGGGTTGCACCGGCCTTGACGAGGCGCTCGATGTCGGCATCCACATCGGTGGAGGTGAAGCCGAAATGCAGGGTCAGAGGGTCCATGTTGGCGTAGTCCGGAGCCTGGGGCTGGGTCTTGGCGCGGTAGAGCTCTATGGCCACGCGGCCGCTTGCATCGACGATGAAGGTGGTGTGGGTTTCGTCGTCGCGTTCGTAGGTCTTGGTGAATCCGAGGTTCTCGCACCACCATTTGGCGGTCGCGACGGGATCCGCTACGTCGATCGCGGGGTGTTCAAGTACGAAGCCTTTGGGCTTTGTGGTTTTTTCTTTCTTTGTCATGGTATTAGTGGTTTTCCTTTTTGCGATATAGTTCTTTACGTCCACCCATTTGTAGTAGGGGCCGGAGTATGCTTCGAGTTCGGGGATGAGGGTTTCCTGCTCGTTGGCGAGGAACTTCACGAGCACCAGGCCCTTGCGGTTCCTGTAGAATATGAGCTGTAGGTTGGCGGCGTAGGGGCAGAGTTTTGCACCGTTCCAGTTGCCGTAGGCCTGTTCGGGCGTGAGGCGGGGATAGCCGTAGCCTTCGAGTCCGAAGTATGAGCAGATGCCGAGGAAGGGCCAGTCGTGACCGAAGATTAGGTCGGCGGCAACGGGGGCACCGGCAATGGCTGCATCGGCTTTGCGCACCATTTCGTCGGCAAGCCTGGAGGCGCGGGGCAGGCGCTCGTCACCGAAAGGCACGGAGTTGCACTGCTGCAGATAGGCGCTGAAGGCGCCGCGGTTGAAGTTCGAAAGCACAGCCTCCCAAGGCAGGAAGCGGAAGAGGTTCTCGTCGATGTCGAAGGCCTCGGTGATTCGTGCAAGATTGTAGATGTACGAAGCCAGCCTGCCGGGTTTCTTGAAGATGGCCTTGCCCCGCTCAGGATCGGTGAAGATGCGGGAATATACGTACATCGTATCGTATTTTACGGCCGTCATGGGTCCGTGGACGATGGCCCCGGCTTTCTCCTTTACTGCGGTAGGGGCACCGTGGCTTATGATTTTCTGGATTGTTTCGCCGGCATCCCAGGTGATGACTAGGTCGGTCTTGCAGGACTGCAGCGAAGATGTGAATGCGGCCATGCTCACGAGGCAGCGGGGGACCACCGACGACAGTGCGTGCACTACTCCGTTACGGAATACTCCGGGATAGCGCTGATACATCCGCCTGGCCAGCATCTCATGCTCCCTGGCACCTCTGGGGGTAAGGCGTCCGTCCATGCCGTCGTGCAGTTCGAGCACCTTCTTGGCATAGTAGAAGAGGGTATCTCCCGAAGGAGTGAGTATTCCCTCGTTTGCCGCAATCTGCAGGTAAGAAATAAGCTTTTTCAGGGTCTCGTCGCTTCCGTGGCTGCGGGATCCGTGCCTGCCATAGTGGCTGATGTAGAAGGGCTTGAATCCGCCCGGCGCGGGAGTATCCTTGATGGGCAGGAACTCGTAGGAATGGGTGTTGAATCCTGCTCTCTGGGGAAACTCGCGCAGATACGCATCCAGCTCAGCCGAAGTCTGAGCGAATGCGGCCAGCGAAACCAGAAGCAGAAGGGTAGAATATAGGAATCTTTTCATATTACTTGGTTAGGTATGCTTTCACGTCGTCCCAAAGGTAGTAGGGCCCGGAATAGGCCGTAATCTCAGGTATGAGGGTTTCTTCCTCGTTGGCGAGGAACTTCACCAGCACCGCTCCCTTGCGGTTCTTGTAGAACACCATCTGGAGGTTGGTGGCGAAGGGGCAGAGCTTCACTCCGTTCCAGTTGCGGTAGGCTTCTTCTGCGCTTAGGCGGGGGTAGCCGTAGTTTTCCAGCCCCAGGTAGGAGCACAGCAACAGGAAGGCTACGTCGTGGCCGAAGCGGAGGTCGGCGGCAACAGGGGCTCCGGCTATGGCTTCGTCGGCCTTGGATATGATGTCCAAAATCAGCGGTTCGGTGCTGGAGAGAGCTTCTTCGCCGAAGGGAAGCGAGTTGCAGAAGGCCAGGTAGAAGTTCAGTGCGTGGCGGGCGTAGTATGTTTCGACCACTTCCCAAGGCAGGAAGTTGTAGCGGTTCTCTTCGATATCATAGGCCTCTGCAAACTGGGCGAGGGAGAAGACGGCGGAGATGAAGGGTTTGGATTTGCCGGCGATCTCCCTGCCGCGGACCGGGTCCTTGAAGAATCTGGCGAAAACGGCCAGGGTGTCGATGGTGATGTCCGTCAGCGGCCCGTGGACTATGTCGAGGGCTTTCTTCCTGGTTTCTTTCGAACTGATGCCGGCTACCAGGCGTTGGAATTTTGCTCCGCAGTCCCAGGTGATGACGAGGTCTTTCTTGCAGGATTTGAGCGAGGATGTGAATGCGGACATGCTCACGAGGCAGCGGGGTACATCCGACGATATGGCGTGCACCTCCCCGTGGCGGAATACGCCGGGGTAGCGCTGGTACATGCGCTTTGCAAGCATTTCGTGTTCCCTGGCTCCTCTGGGCGTAAGGCGCCCGTTCAGGCCGCCGTGGAGCTCTATCATCTGCTTGGCGTAAGCAAGCAGGGTGTCGCCCGAGGGAGTGATGTTCCCTTCTTTGGCCGCAGTCTGAAGGCAGTCCCTCAGCAGCACATAGGGCGCGTCGCTAGAGTGGGAGCGGGAGCCGTGCCTGCCGTAGTGGCTTATGTAGAAGGGCTTGAAGCCCTTAGGCGCGGGGGTATCTTCCAGAGGATGGAACTCGTAAGAATGTATGTTGAACGAGGCGCGCTGGGGGAATTCCCGTATATACGCTTCCATCTCGGGCGAGAGCTGGGCGTAGCTGACAGCGCTCACCAGAAGTAGGCTTATGCTTATGAGCAGTCGTTTCATTTGCCTAGAACTTAAGGGGTTTGATGATTGTTACGAAGCGCTGGACTCCGGCACCCGGGGTGCGGGTGGCGTCCAGGCGGATAAGCGGGCGCTCGGCCTTTTCGTGCATGGCCTCGCTGAACCAGTCTTTGTCTATGCTGACGGTGGAGCCTTCCGGGCCTTCGACCGTGATCTGCAGGCCGGCATCCCCGTCTTTGTAGATGAAGCTGCCGTCGGCCTGTCTTTCGACCGTTCCCCGGCCGAGTCCGTTACGCAGGGTGAGCCGCCCGGTGGCGGGGCCGCGGACCTCGTCCGTTATCACGAAATAACTTTCGTCGATGAAGGAGATGCTGCGGCGGCGGGTAAGGCCCTTGTAGGCCTCGTGCTCCACGGTCAGGACCTGTCTGGGGCCCTCGGCCGTCCATTCGAGGACCTGCGGATGCGGGTCGTCGTAGTCCCTGTCGTCCAGCGTGAGGGCGTTGTGGCGGGCGGTGGCCTTGAAGTAGGCCCGCTGGCGCTCGATTTCGGCGTCGCCGGAGTAGGTGTAGGAGCCGGCGTCCGGCATCAGGATCTTTCCGTAGGCCCAGAGTTCGAAGGTGCCGAAGTCGGGCTGGGCGTGCCACATTCCGCGCTCGGTGGCCTTGATGGGCATTATTATGCTGGCGGCATCCCATCCGCTGCGGAAGCAGTAGAATCCGCTTTCCGGGTGTCCGGAGGACTTGTAGTCGGGGTCGGGAACGCCGATGTGCTGCAGCAGTTCGCCGTCGGCGAGGTCATCCCTGCGGCGGGCGTCGCTGAAGCAGGGGTGGGTTCCGTCGGGGTAGCAGTAGTCCAGGTAATACCTTGTCATCTTGACCAGCCGGTCGAGGCATTCCTGAGGGAAGAGGCCCAGCCTGCCATTCATCCGTGCTACCTGGATGGCATCGTCGTAGGACTGCACGAATCCAATGTGGTATCCCGGATCCAGTTCGAAATGACAGCCGTCGGGGGTGCTCTGGCGGACTATCTCCTTGTTCAGGTTCTCTGCCCCGGCCCTTACCCAGGACTCCGCGTCCTTGAATTCGGGGAAGCAGATTCCTGCGCGGATGATTCCGGAGGATTGATGGATGAGATGGTTGCCGGAGGGGCTGAAGGAGCTCATCAGCACGGTGGCGTTCTGATGATAGGCACGGAGGAATTCCAGCAGGAATCCGGGCTTGTAGCAGCGCGCATCCTTGAAATAAGAGAAATGCGTGCACCAGCGCAGCAGGCGGATTCCGACTTCCAGCGGCCTCCAGGCGAAGCATTCGTTGGGGGAGTCCACATCGATGGTGCCGCTGCTGACGGTGCCGTTCCCGGAGACGCCGAAGGGCTTGTAGGGGTTCTTGGCCACCCAGTCGCGGAATTCTGCAACATACTCCCTGGCGAATTTCTTCTTACCGGTGGTGCAATAGACCTTGCCGAGCGATGTCCACCATCCCTGGCGGTGCAGCTGCACGCGCATTTCGATGTCCTTTACCGGCCAGTATTCCCAGTTTATGTCCTTGCCGTAGTTCCAGACCGTATCTTCCAGAACGTGGAATCTGTGATGCATCGCATCGCCGGCCCAGATGTAGTCTTTGCCGGATGCTTTCCGCGAGTCCTGGCCGGGAATGTATATGTCTTTCCTGTGGCGATAGTACTTCAGCAGGGCCTTGGATGCCTTTTTCAGACGGCCTTTTTCGTAGTTCTTCCTGACCTTCTCCAGCCCGGGGCGGTTAAGGTCCAGGAGTTCGAACACGTCGCGGCCGTCGTCCGCCATAGCGGCGGACAGACTCATAATCAAGCCCATAAGGCATATGGCCAGCCTGCGTATCATCTGTACTTCTTAATATCGTATTTCTTTGCGCCCAGCACGGGGAAGACTCCTAGGCCCCAGGGCTCGTGCCATTTGACGGAGCCGCGCAGGCGGTTGTCGGGGTCGTACACTCCGTACACCAGTTTGGATACTTCCGGAGGTGCGGGCACGGTCTGGCCGCCTTCGAAGTTGAGCACTCCTATGGTGAGGTTGACCTCGGCGGGGGTATTGCCGAACATCTTTCCGCGCGTGGTGGAAAGAATCACCCGGTTATGCTGGGCCACTATATGGCCTATGGTAGATAGGTGCGTGGCGTCGTGAAAAACGACGGCCTCTTCGCAATTATGCACGTAGAGGTAGTCCGCACAGACGTGCTCTCCCATCACGAATCCGTAGCGGAAGCCCTGGACGGCAACATTGCGAAGAATCTGGTCGTCGTTTTGGTTTCCGGAGGTATGGAGACCTACGGTATGGCAAGGGTTGGGCTGGAGGGATTTCCCCAGTTCGGTATCTCCCACCTGCTCGTCGAGGCAGAATTGGGAATCCTCCACAATGAGCCTGGATACATTCTTGAGGAAGGCGGCCGATGTGGTGGGATACATCCTGCCCGTGTCGAGGTGCACCCGTATTTCCAGGTTCTTCATAGAGAAGACGGTGCGGGAGAAACGTCCGTCGCAGCTGTCGCCCTCGGGGGCCGCAATCACTGCCCAGGGCCTTTCGAGGGAATCCCGGACTTCGGGGGCATCCCAGGTGGAGTGCAGGCAGGTGTTGGACCAGCTCATAGTGCCGAACTTAGTGGGTTCGAAGTTCTGGGCGACGCTTTCCTTGGGGCGTACCTGGTAGGAGTAGAGCAGCTTGCAGGGCATCTCTCCTTCGAACTGGATGTTGGAATCCCCGGCAGGGAGTATGAGCTGCGCGCGTACCAGACGGCCGTCTGCGGTGTATTCTTTTGCGGGGGATGAAAGCAGATATCCGTGCTCGGTGTAGGGGAAGAAGAGTTTCCCTCCGCCGCGGCTGTCCAGGAAGTCGATGGCCTTCTGGATGGCGGGGGTGTCGTCCGTGACTCCATCTCCCTTGGCTCCGAAGTCCATTACGTTGAGGGGCTCCCAGCGCAGCGTGCAGTCGTCGGTGATGACCAGCGGGCGTGCGTCGGGTTCGCGGAAATCGAAGCGGATGTTGGAGAGACGCACGTTCTTGGCGTGGCGGATGTAGAGGCCGGACGAGGGCGATATCTTGCCCAGGCAGCGGTTCTCGGGGTAGGATTTCTCGTTCTCGGGAACTACCAGCTTGCCCATCTCCTCCGTTCCTCCGCCAGGGGCGGTAATGCTTATGTCGGAGAGGGAGATATCTTCCGGATACAGGCCGGGGACGCCCGTGATGGAGCTGCACATCATACTTTCGCTGACGGCGGTCACTCCGCTGATGCTGATGCCCTTCATCCTGCTTCCGCCGGGATAATCCGATTCGCAGCGGCGTCCCATACGGATGAAGATGGGCGTCTGGACATCCCTCATCGCGACATTGCTGATATTCACGTTCTCGCAGATGCCGCCGTCAACCACCTCTACGGCTATGCCGGAGATGACCGTTACCGGGGCGCTGATGCCGGGGAGCTTGGTGGACCAGTGGCGGAAGTTGTCCTCGCTGGCTCTGCGGACGGTAATGTTGCTGACGGTGACGTTGCGGTATCCGACGTCGGATCCTGTGCCCAGCTTGATGGCGTTGCAGTTGGACGCGGCGACGCAGTTGCTTACGCTGACATTCTCGCAGAGACGCTTGCCCGAGCCCTTCAGGCAGATGGCGTCATCCTCGCAGTCGAAGATGCAGTTTTCCACTACCACGTCCTTCGATTCTATGTCTATGCCGTCGTTATTGTAGTTGCAGTGGGAATACACTTTGATTCCGCTGACGCGTACTCCCTCGCAGTCGGTGTAGTACTCTACCCAGTGCGCGGAATTCTCGAGACGGACGTCGCGCACTACTATGTTCTTGCACTCGCGGAAAAGGATGATCATAGGCCTTCCGCCCGGATCTGCCTTGCCTACGTTGAACGCAGGGTGGCCGCCCTGTCCGTCGATGGTGCCGAGTCCGGTGATGGCGATGTTCTCCTGATTATTTGCAAAGATCAGGGCCGAGTGAGGGGACCTCTTGCCTTCGGGGCTGACGTAGTGAGCCTTTTCGTATGCCTCGATATCGGCGACCCCGAGCAGTCTGGCACCCATATCCAGGTGGAGCTCCACGCCGGACTTGAGTTCTATGGGCCCCGTCAGGAACTCTCCTGCAGGGATGGTGACGGTGCCGCCGCCCTGGGCGCTGAGCTGGTCGATGGCCTTCTGGATCACCGGCGCATTATCTTTTACCAGGCCGGCCTTTGCTCCGGCCTTGGTAATGACAATGTTGCCGTTGCCCGCAAAAGCAGGCAAGGTTAAAAGCAACGAGGCTAGAATCAGCGCTTTCTTTAGCAGTCTATCCATTCTCCTACTTTCTCGTAAACGAAGCTTGCTATCTTTTGCATTCCTGCAGCATTGGGATGGGCATAGTCATACTTGGGTATGCCGCTGCTGGAGTTGGCCTTGTAGCCGAATTCGCCCAGGATGTCCACCGCGCGTACGTAGTCGCTGGAATAGCGGGATACGATCTGGTTGATGGCCTGGCCCTGTCCGTAGTACAGGTAGTCGCCGATGATGCAGACTATCTTAGCTTCGGGGTAGCGGGTGCGGATCATCTGTATGAGGCGGATGTAGGCGGAGCAGAAGGTGCTGCCGTCCAGGGCATCGGCCTGCTCTACGGTGGTGGCGGCATTTGCGCTTGCCACAAGTTCGTCAAGCCTTGCCGCGGAGCTCGCCGGGAATGATTCCGCGCCCATTGCAACACCTTCGATAAGCTCTTCGGAGGTGTTGTTGTAGAGGGTGTGGCCGTAGTCGTTGGTGCCACCGAAGATGCACACCACGTCGGGGTTGCCGAGGCCTTTCTGCTGCAGGCGGGTACCGAAGTCCCAGCCATACCAGTAAGCGCCCGAATCACCGGTGGAGTTCTGCACTATGGTGGTATTGCCGGCGGAGATGTTCTTCTCGAAGGTGCCGGTGCTCATCTTCTGGTAGATGAGCTTGTGCCACCAGGTATCCGTCACGGAAGTAACGTCCCCGTCGCTCTTGGGATAGTAGGCTCCGCCCTTGGTCTCGTCGCACCAGCTCTTGAAGGTGGAGATGGAGTCCCCGAGTATGCTGACCTTGGTGGTGCGGTTGGCGTCTTCAATGGCCGTCACGGTGACCGTCAGGTCGCTGATGAAGGCACGGCCTTTACTGCTGGAACCACCGTTTTTCCCGCCGAAAGCGATTCGGTCTCCATTTCGGAGAACCAGGCCTGTAACGCTCTTAGTGGACCAGTCCGTATTAGAGAAATTGATTGTTTGATAGAGGGTTTCATCGCTGTCATCCGGCCAGTCGAATGAGGCGGTGTGTGCACCGGGATTGGCTTTGGCCAGCTCCGGATTCAGGACAACCACGGCCCAGTCTGCATCCTGGCTGGTGTTGAGACGGGCAGCGGTGATGGTCACCGTAACCGTGACGGTCTTACCGTCGGGAATATTGAATTCGGGGGTGACAATCCAGCCTCTGCTGGAGGAGGTGCCCAATTTTAGATAACCGGGGTGCAGGTAAACATTCGTGTCGGAGAGCCAGTCCTTCAGGCGGCTGTTGTTGAGCGCCGTCGTCGGGGACTTGAATGTTATTTCAGCGCCGCCGGAATAGTGGTAGCCGTTGAAAATATTGTTGCCTGAGTTGTTTTCGCTTGTCTTGACTCCGGTATTGGCAAAAATGGAGTTATCGCTGGGGCGGAATCCCACTGCAGTGGTAATGTGGTCGAAATCCCAGCGGATTTCTCCAAAGTCTTCCGCCAGGGCGACGCCTGTTTCCGTGATGGATTCGCTCATTTGAACAATGTTGAACGCATCCGTGGTGGCTTTGACGGCGGCCGATTCCAGATTGTTGGTGGTGTCATAGACCTTGATCCAATAGTCGGTGGAAGGCGTGAGCCCACCAAAGACATACTTGGGCTGTTTGCCCTTCCAGGCACCCAGATCTTCAGGGAAGTCGAAGGACTGGTCAACCTGCGTGCAGGCGCTGTCCTTGTACAGCGTGGCTGTGTAGGCATTGGCCACATCGGCCGATGCGCCATTTCCTTCCGTCCAGGTGAAGATGAGGGTCGAGGAGGAAGAAGATACCTCTTCAACACTGATGGGGGCCGGATTTTCCAGGCTTACAATCTGTACCTTCACATCGTCCAGGAAGAAGCGGTTCTTGGTGTCGATGTTTTCGTATGAACCGATGATCAGGCAGCTGTTGCTGTTGA
>JAEEGK010017370.1_pt1 | contig 15700 bp, 15 predicted proteins | sample 8958771 | NCBI WGS metagenome assembly JAEEGK01 (sample SAMN16246547, study PRJNA631951) | gut metagenome | biome: gut microbiome; feature: rumen; material: SC-attached | host: Bos | place: Iran: Karaj | collected 2018-10
TTGGGAAGATTAGTTACAATGACCGTTCCTTCAAGGAAGACACTCTTTTATACCCGCCGATTGAAGGTCTTGTTCATGGCTCCGTTTTTACGATGTGTCCTGTGGACACCTGCTTCGCCGAAAGATCCGTATTTGCGCTTCGCTGTCCACCTATCCAGCCTTTGTTGGATTGGGTTGCGGATACGCTCAATACCTTTGCTCACGAATGCCCAATAGGTAACGGCCTTCTGACCTACAATGAGAAAGAACTTGATATCCCCAATAAGCATTTTGCAACGGTAGATGATTTATGTGACTACTACATTGACCAGCTCAACCATGCCTATGATAAATGGCACTGCACGGGTGAAGGAGACCACAATGTAATTAATGAGCAGGCCGGACTGCTCCTCGCTGATTGCTGGAAAATCGAGAACTTATATACTTTTTATCGCATTGATTGGTATGACTGGCTCAGCGCTGGAAACAACGTTAGAGAGTCTTGGTGGACAGTGGATGCTACTTCAGGTAGGCTTCTTCGCCTTGATGATCTGGTCGTTCCGGAAATGAAAGATTCTCTGGCCATCCTAATGATGCCTCGACTAATAAATGCTAGCAAAGAGTATTTCATACGCAAGTATGATTTCAATAGCCAGGACAGTATCGGTATCTTAGAAAGAGCCGACGGCGTCGCCTTGATTCCAGAGGGGCTTGTCATCTATTTCTACCCCTACAACCTTGGTTCTGGAGCTGATGGTGAGTTTGAGGCAGTTATTCCGTATGATAAACTAGATGGACTCTTGAAAGAGCCGCTCTCGGCTGCTCTTATCCCGTCATCCCTTGATGAAAACATAGATGTAAGGCAATATGTATGGAAAGACGGGAGGCCCAATATCGACCTCTTCGGTATTGAAATGGTGGGTACTCCTAAACGTATCCTTCGAGAACTTGTCAAGAACCCATATCTTGATATTGACCTTGGTCCGGAGGGCTTTATGCACCACAATGACGAACATTTCTCATGCCGAGTCCTATTAGACAACATACCATTCGGAATGACTATTTCTTATGGCAATGATAGAGAAGAGGACATTGTAAAAGCTATCACCTTCATTAGCAGTGAAACTGAGCACAGAGTTCTGGACACCATTGTTAGAAAAGTGACCGAGTATTACGGAGGCCCACAAATTTATCAGAAGCCAGAAGAATACCATATGTGGTTTCATAATAGGCATGTTATACATGCTCGGCCCATGCACCGCGATAAAGGAGGTTGCTGGACATTCTACATATATTAACTGATATAGTTTTGTTTGAAAATGCAGCCAACAATTAGACCCCGCAAAAAGAGGTACATTAACCCCCGTGTGTTAAAATGGAGCCGAGGAATACTATGCACATCGATTATTGTGTTAACTATTATCTCCTGCTTTTTCCATTACGCTCATAATATCTGGTCAATAGTGTTAATCGCTCTGGCCGGAACGGCTGCGTTTGTCATTGTTTGGCTCTACTTTGCTTTAATAATTCCAGAGGAGCATGAACGAATAGAGAAATACCTAATTGAGTTATATGAAAAGTGCGATGAGGATGGGAAACAGTAAATGGAATTACCTATGAAGCGGTTCTTAAAAAACTTACTAATAACAGCCTTTTTCCTATTTATCGCAGGAATTGTGAATGCCATCGACGTGAAAAATATTCGACTATTCCCTCCCAAAACTACTGGGCCATGCTTTAATGAGGATTATTGGGATGCAAAATATGAAAAAAGCCTCAAGGCAAAACTTCAACCCGATGTTAAAGGCATCGATGTGTCGCATCATCAGGGGGACATCGAATGGAAGAAGGTTAGGAAAGTGCAGCCCCAACTAGCATTCGTCTACATAAAGTGCACGGAAGGCAAGGACTACGTAGACCCGAAGTTTAAGGAAAACGCCGATGGCGCTGCTGCCGTAGGCTATAAGGTTGGCGCATACCATTATTTTCGGATGACCAGCAGTGCTCACGAACAGTTTGATAATTTTAGAGCCCAAATGGAGGCTGTTCACATTGAATTGATTCCAATGGTGGATGTTGAACGGAGTGACGGGAAACCTAGAAAGGAATTGCAAGACAGCCTGCAAGTGCTTCTGAATCTTTTGGAGGAAGCCTATGGTAAGAAACCTATGATCTACGGAACCAATCGTTCCTATAACGAACTCTGCGCACCGGAATTCAATCATTATCCCCTCTATATTGGCCGGTATGGGAAAAATAAGCCGGTAGTGACAGGGCCCTCACATTATACAATCTGGCAGTATTCTGAGGATGCCAGAATTCCTGGAATCCCTAAGCCAGTGGACATGTGTAGATTTCACCCGGCACGTACGGTTAAAGATATAGGATTATAGATACTTCCCTATCGGCTTCATCATGAACACGTTGTCACTGAACCGTAATTTTTCCACCGCGGTTCCCGGAATTTTTCGTACCTTCGCGTATATGAAAGAACCGAGAGTATATAATGGGATTGAGCGACCGGAGTTCACTCCGGAGCGCATCAGTGAGCTTCGTCCGGACGAGGTTTTCGTGTTCGGCAGCAATCTGGAAGGCATGCACGGTGGTGGCGCTGCCTACGTTGCCTGGCGTCAATTCGGCGCTGTAATGGGCTGCGGCGTGGGGTTACGCGGCCAGAGTTATGCCATTCCCACAATGCAGGGCGGCGTGGAGACTATAGAGCCTTACGTTTCTTCTTTCATTTCCTTTGCCTCGGAACACCCTGAACTGTTCTTCTATGTGACGCGCATCGGCTGCGGCATTGCGGGGTTCCGGGAGAAGGAGATTGCTCCCCTATTTTCAGGTGCCGTCGGCCTAGAGAATGTGTGCCTTCCGGAGGGGTTTGTCAAGGTCTTGAAGTAAAGGAGTTCGATTCCGTTGCGCACCTGAACAAAAGGTGGATTTAAAAGCCGCTGATTTTCAATGAAAAAAGCTTGCGAAATCCATTCAAAATGCTTATTTTTGTATTGGAAATATGAGAGCGTTTTTCGCCTTGAAACATGCTTGAAGATTTTCCCGAGAAAAGACATAACACATTGAAAATCAATGCAATAGAGCACGACCTATCTGAATGGCATTCAAAAGGTCAGGAGTTCGATTCTCCTATGCTCCACTTGAAAATCAATTAGTTACGAGCCTTCAGCTAAAGTAAAGCTGGAGGTTCTTTCTTTTTTGCCTGATTTTGGTAAATCGGCCTCTGAGGGCCCTGAGAGGCCGATTTCCATTTTTGAAGAATCCGATGTTTCACAAATGTTTCATATTCACTGCATGAATACTGCACGTTTTTAGAGCCAAAAACGGCATCTGAATGCATTGAAATAGCGTTTTTCAACATTGTCAAATAGCCACGTCCTTTTGAATATGCTTCAAAGGGCTGTCTTGATATGTAATCATACCCTTTGTAACTTGCTCATTCAAACAAATTTAAGTGTTATGATTACATTCGAACGAGTATCAGTTTCCATGACTGTAAGGGATTGCACATGGAGACAAGACGGAACCAATTTCGCAAGATTAAGGGTGTCCGCAAATGGTGTTACGCGCTACATCAAAACCCAGATTATTGTTCAGCGCTGTGAGGTTGCGCCTGACGGAAGAATCAAAGTTCCGGAACTTAGGCATCGGCTTGAAGACTATTTACGCAAAGTTGAGATCAAGGTCGCGAAGCTATCTGATGAGGTTGTCAAAGATATGACTGTAGACGATGTTGTTGCCTATATCCAAAGGGATGATCGGTTCAAGTTGGACTTCATTGAGTATTATCAACAGGCAATTAAGGACAAGAAGCTTCATTCGCAAAAAACTTATTCCAGCGCCTTGAACGCATTTATTTCTTTCCTGGGGAATGATAGCATTCAGATATCAGAGATTAAGTCTTCACTACTTTACAAATGGGAGCAGTGGCTCAAGAAGAAGTATGGAGAGAGGGCCAGGTCAGTCAGCGCCTACCCCGCTTGTCTTGCTTGCATCCATGCTCAAGCCAGAAAGGAATTCAACAACGATGAAACCGGCCAGGTTTCCATCCGGAACCCTTTTCAGTACTATCACCCTCCCCGCCAGCATGCCGCCGAATGTGGCCATAGGAATCTAACTATTGACCTTGTCCAAACGATGATTGATTTGCGGCTAGAACTTGTTGGAAGAGAACGCTTCGGGGTAGACCTGTTTCTAATCAGTTTCGCACTGATGGGCATGAACTGTCCGGATCTGTACAGTTGCGAAAAGCCTGCCGATGCGATTATCCATTACTATCGCACCAAGACGCGAGACCGAAGGGAAGACAAAGCGGAAATGATGGTAAGGATGGAACCTGTCGTTCAGGAGTTATTTTCCGAGTACCTGTCAAAAGATGAGAACTCTCCCCTTCTGTTTGATTTCAGCACACGCTATACAACCTACGAGATAATGGGCGCAAATGCCAACAAGGGATTGAAACGATTCTCGGAACGTGTGCACTTTCCCAAGCGCATTACGCTCTACTGGGCCAGACATAGCTGGGCCAGTATCGCCAATCAGGTTGGCATCAGCAAATACGCCATTTCCGATTGTCTGGGTCACAAGAACCGTGAGATGCGCGTATCTGATATCTATATCTGTAAAGACTGGGAACAACTATGGGAGACGAACCGAGAAGTGCTGGAACACTTCCGCTGGTAAATTACAATGCTTCTATTGCTTCCCTGGTCTCCGGATGAAGCGCTTCCACGGCCTTCCAAGCGGCCTGAAGAACTCTACTATAGCATCGGAGCCATATACACCGGTATCATAATAATTTGCTCCTCTTTCCTTAGGTCTTTGGTGTACATCAGATAACGCTCACGGATTCTGTCGGAGTACTTCTCGCAGAACAGGTCAAGCGATTTGTGAGCTTTATAACCGGAGGATTTTACCTCAATGGGGCAAATCTTCTGTGCTCGGGATAGGAGGAAATCCACCTCGCAGATGTGCTTGTTTTCATCCGGGAAGGTATGGAAGAAGAGTTTGTTGCCGGATGCAGTGAGCATCTGGGCAATAATATTCTCATACACATAACCTAGATTGGCCGAAAGCTTGTCTGTGAGCAGTTTCTGATAAATGATGTTATCCGTCACCTCTTTGTCGGCAAAGGCTAATGTGACAAAGAGGCCTGTATCGCCCACGTACATCTTGAAACTGCCCAGATTGTCTGTCATCGGCAATCCTACGTTGGGGTCGTCAACATGATGTGCTATGTTGACGGTCTTGCTTTCTTCCATTTCATGCAGCAGAGCCAACAGGGTGTCATCTTCAACTTCGCCAATAACAGGCGTTGTCTGGTACCGATGAGCGTTACTATAAAGCTGGGCAGGTATGGCCTTGAATAGGCTTGCGGCTTTACCGGTGGGGTCAATCTTGTAGAAATCGTCGTTGTAGAGTTCAAGGATTTCACGTTTGACGCCATCTACCAGTGAAAGGTTCTGGGAATCCAGGTAAGTGTTTACGGCTTGGGGCATACCGCCGATGAGCATGTAAAGACGAAGGTCACGCATAATCTTCCTGTGGGCTGCATCGCCGATGGCATGCTTGGCCGCAAATGCCTGCTGCAGGAGCGGTACCGTAGCCGTGTCTCCCATAGCCCAACGGAATTCTTCGTAATCCATTGGGTACATTGTGAGGCGAGTTTCCTCACTGGGGATGCGGATATTCTGCGTCTTTTTCTTGATGCTGATCAGGGATCCGGTTTCGATGTAATCGTAACGGTGGTCTCCTACCAATTCCTTAATGGCCTGGCGTGCTTTGGGGCATTCCTGAATCTCGTCCAGAATGATGACTGACTTGCGGGGAACCAGAGTAACATTAAAGTAGAATTGCAGGGCCATGAAGATTCGGTCCAGGTCGGAGATATCATCAAACAAGGCAGGAATCTCCGGGCTTACCTTGGTAAAGTCTACGAGTATGTATGATTCGTACTCGTTCTTGGCGAACTCTTCTGCGATGGTGGATTTACCGACACGGCGCGCACCCTTAATCAGCAGGGCTGTTTTTCCGTCCTTGTCCCGCTTCCAATCAAGCATCTTCTCGTAGAACTTTCTTTTGAATATCCTTTCTTCCATGGTCAACAATGTTTTTGCTACCACAAATATAGCACATTAGAGTGGTTGCGCAAAATTAATTTTGAGTATTTCCCGACTCAGCGCAAAATGTTTTCTATTATCTTCCCGGCTCAGCGCAGTTTTTATTCCTCAAAATCCCCGAAAAAAGTGTACTTTCACAGGAGTTCAATTCCACGGAGGTCTATGTATAAAAATAGCCTTTCTAGAGGCCTAGAAAGTTGTTTTAAAAATCAAAATGTACTAACTTTGTTGGAACAAGGAGTTTTCTATGTTTTACATATGTTTCATAAAAATCTCCGAAATTTTTGCTAATAAATTGATTTACAGTCGTTTAAGCGAGAATCCATACGAATGGCATTCAAAAGGTCAGGAGTTCGATTCTCCTATGCTCCACAAAAAGGTCGCTGATTCAGCGGCCTTTTTCTGTTTTAGGGGGCTGGGAGGGGTATATCTGGACCTGGACAGCCCATGGCACAACGGTTTAGGCCTGCCCGGCCTCCGCTTCTACGACGAAGTCATGCTGAATCTCCTATACAAAAATGCCGACCTCGCGGCCGGCAAATGGAAGTTGGTAAAAGGCTATATGACCTCCTGCTGATTACTTCAGCAGTTCGTGGCTGGCGGTCATGGCCTTGGGATCCAGGGCTTCGTCCAGTTTTTCCTTGGTCATGAGGCCGTGCTCCAGCACCAGGTCGTAGACGCTGCGGCCGGTTTCCAGGGCTTCCTTGGCCACCTTGGTGGAATTCTTGTAGCCGATATAGGGATTGAGCGCGGTAACAATGCCGATGGAATTCTTCACCATCTCGTAGCAGTGGTCGGCGTTCACGGTGATGCCGTCGATGCACAGGGTGCGCAGGGTGTTCATCACGTTGATGAGCCAGGTCTGGCTTTCCAGGATGCACTGTACAATCACGGGTTCCATCACGTTCAGCTGCAGCTGACCGGCCTCGGCGGCGAAGCACACGGCGGTGTCGTTACCGATTACCTTGAAGCATACCTGGTTGGTGACCTCGGGAATCACGGGGTTCACCTTGCCGGGCATGATGGAGGAACCGGGGGCCATGGCGGGCAGATTGATTTCGTGCAGGCCGCAACGGGGACCGGAAGCCATCAGACGAAGGTCGTTGCAGGTCTTGGAGAGCTTCACGGCCAGACGCTTGAGGGCGGCCGAATAGCTCACGTATGCACCGGTGTCGGGGGTAGCCTCCACCAGGTCGGGCGCTTTCTCGAAGGTGTCGCCGGTGAATTCAGTGAGGCGCTTGGTGCACAGTTCGGCGAAACCGGGAACGGCGTTGAGGCCGGTGCCGATGGCTGTTCCACCCATATTGATTTCCTTCAGGAGGACGGCATTGCGATTCAGGTTGGCGATTTCCTCTTCCAGGTTGTTGGCGAAAGCGTTGAATTCCTGGCCGGAAGTCATGGGAACGGCATCCTGCAGCTGGGTACGTCCCATCTTGATGATGTCCTTGAACTCCTCACCCTTGGCGCGGAGCGAGTCGATGAGGTCCTGCAGGGCTTTCTCCACGTGCTTGTTCATACGGAAGAAAGTGTAACGGAAAGCGCTGGGATAAGCGTCGTTGGTGCTCTGGGCGCAGTTCACGTGGTCGTTGGGAGAGCAGTACTGGTACTCGCCCTTCTTGTGACCCATGATTTCCAGGGCACGGTTGGCGATGACCTCGTTGGCGTTCATATTCACGGAAGTACCGGCACCGCCCTGCATCATATCCACGGGGAACTGGTCCCACAGTTTGCCGTCCACAATTTCCTTGCAGGCTTCGATGATGGCCTTGGCGATGTTCTTGTCCAGGGCACCCAGTTCGGCATTGGCACTGGCCGCCGCCATCTTCACATAAGCCATGGCAATGATGTACTCCGGATAGTCGTACATATGTGTGGTGGAAATCTTGTAATTGTTCAATGCGCGCTGGGTCTGAACTCCGTAGTACGCATCGGCGGGAACCTGAAGTTCCCCAATGAGGTCGCTCTCGACCCTGAATTTTTGTTCTGACATAGTGAGGTTAGCTAATTAATATGCTTTGATTCTGTACATAAACCCAATTTCCAGACGATGCGCCGTCGTGTTGGCAAGCCCGCTGGCCTGATTGAAGCGGTGGGCACGGCCGATGTGGGCCAGGAATACCCGGAAATCCTGGTCTTTGACGGGATAGAACTCGATGCTGGCCACCCAGCCGATGGAGGAGCAGTAATTGGAAAGGGTCTGGTTGCCTGCGACGGAGCGAAGCTCATACATTCCTTTGCCCATCAGGTTCCATCGGGGGGCAAACTGCCAGTTGGCCTTGGTGACAAAGGAATGGTACCGGACATTGTTGGCCACTCCCACGTTTCCGTTGATGAGCCCCAGGCGGTCCACGTCATCGTATTCCCCGTAATAGTCCAGATACCACTGGAACGTGGGGAAAGCAAGCTGCTGGCCCAGAATGAGCATGTGGGACAGTTCCTTGGTTCCCATCACTTGCGCTCCGTAGGACCAGCGGGTACTGAGCAGTCCGTCAAAGAAACTGCCGTTCCAGTTGATGATGCCGGTGAGGGGATGCCGGGCGGCATGAGCAGGGCTGTTGTCGCTGTTGGAAACCATAACGGCGATTTCCTGGGAAGGGACGGGGTGCCAGGAGGCCATGATTCCGACCATATAATTATCCATATTGTCTACCATGTCGGAGTACTGGTAGATGCACATCGGGTTCTCATCGAACTCGAAACCTCCCCATATCTGGCACATCTTGCCGGCGCTCAGGGACCATTTCTCGTTGAATTTCCACCCCACCATCATAAAATCGGTGGCTTTGGCAAAATTGTCGGACTGGTCCACGCGGCTGCGGTTCATACGATGGCGCAGGCGGTAGAACAGGTGTTCTCCCACATTGCCTTTGATTTCCAGGCGGAACTGCTTGGCATTGAAGAAAGAACCAGCCGAACCGGCATCCAGCCCTTCGCGGAAGCTGGCCTGGTAATTGATGAACAGGTTAAAAGCCTCATTCTTTTTCTGTTGCTTGCTAACCAGTTCATACAGGGACTTGAAATCTCCGTCCGGTCCGCCGTCACGGGTGTTGTTGCCCTGTGCGAAGCCGCTGACGGCCAAGAAGAGGGCGGCGAAGCTCAGGAACAGTTTTCTCATGGCTTAGTACTCTTTGAAGAATTCCTGGATTTCCTGCCAGTCATGGGTTTTGGTAAGGGCCAGCATCAGCAGGACGCGGGCCTTCTGCGGATTCAGGTCCAGGGAAGCCACAAAATGGTATTTGGCATCTTCCACTTCACTGTTCAGGCAGGTGGGACCGGTGGGGCAGCGGGAGCTGCGCACAATCTGGATACCGCTCTCCTGGGCCTTGACGGCCACGTCGAAGACGTCCTTGTAGAAGTTGCCGTCACCCACGCCGGCCAGCACGATGCCGTCAAAGCGGGCGTCTACGAAAGCCTGCATGGGAAGCGGGGAAGCATTGGCATAGCCATAAACGATGCCCACCTTGGGCAGACGATCCAGTTTGGAGACGTCGAATACGGAGTTCCGGGTGTGCTTGTTGATGGGGGCCTGCAGCAGATGGGCCTCTCCATTGTAGACATAGCCGATAATGCCGGAAGGACCGCCCTCGAAGGTATCGCAGTCGATGGTATGGGTCTTGATGACCGTTTTGGCGTCCAGCAGCTGGTTGTTCATGCAGCACAGCACGCCCTTCCCCTTGCAATCGGGGGAAACGGCGGCGGCCACCGCATTGAACAGGTTGGCGGGGCCGTCTGCGCTGATGGCGTTGGACGGACGCATGGAACCGGCCAGCACCACGGGCTTGTCGCTCTTGACGGTGAGGTTCAGGAAATAGGCGGTTTCCTCCATGGTGTCTGTCCCGTGGGTGATGACCACGCCGTCATAGCCCTCCTTGTTCAGGAGCTCGTTGACGCGCTTAGCCAGCTTGAGCCAAACCTCGTCGTTCATGTCCTGGGATCCGATGTTCACCAGTTGCTCCCCGCTGATATCGGCCAGCTGAAGAATCTGGGGGACGGCGTCGATGAGCGTCTGGATGCCCACCTGGCCGGCGGTATAGGCCGATGAGGCCGAAGTGGCGGAAACGCCGGCGATGGTACCGCCCGTGGCGATGATGCGGATCTTGGGTTTGGCCTCCAGGTAAGCGGTAAGCAGCAGGGCTGCCGCTACCAGTAACAAGTTTCTCAATGTTTTCATAAGGGTGTTATTAAATGTGGTGTGTTTACAGGAACTGGATGATGATGTATCCCAGGCCGATGCTCACAAAGGTGGTGATGAACCCCGACAGCTGGAAGGAATGATTGATGACATATTTGCCGATCCGGGTGGTGCCGGTGCGGTCGAAGCCGATGGCGGCCACCTCGGTGGGATAGGTGGGCAGGAAGAAATAGCCGTTGACGGCCGGGAACAGGGCCAGCAGCACCAGCGGCGGCACGCCCATGGCCAGGCCCACCGGATAGAGGGTTTTGACGGTGGCCGCCTGGGAGAAGAGCATGATGCTCATCACGAAGAGCGGGATGGCGAAGAGCACGGGATACTGCGTGAAGATGCCGGCCACACTGCCCAGGATGAGGTCCTTGTTGCCCTCGAAGAAGGTGCTGCCCAGCCAGGCCACGCCGAAGATGGACACCATGGCGTTCATGCCCGCGGCAAATACGTTGCCTTTCACGGCATCCTTGGCCTTGGATTTTCCCACCAGCAGGATGACGGCGGCGATGCTCATCATGAGCATCTCGATGGTGGCGTTCATGCTTACGGCCACACCGTTGAAACGGGGGCGCAGCTGCGGGAAGCTGCCAAAGAGCACCACCAGCACCACGCCGCAGAGGAAAGCCAGTACGGCCCACTTGGCGCGGGGATTCACGGGTTTTTCTTCGGCCTGGATGTCTTCCTCCTTAATGAGACCTTCTTTCAGGCGACGCTGGTATTCCGGGTCCTCCTCCAGGGGTTTACCCACGAAGTTCTGCACGAAGGAAGCCACCAGAATGGCCACCAGCGAAGCCGGAATGGTGACCAGCAGGATCTCCTTCATCCCGATCCCGTGGTCCCCCAGCAGGGCCTGGGACAGAATGGCGGCGGTGGCGGCGCTCACGGGCGAGCCGGTGATGCCCAGGGAGGCCGAGATGGTGGCCACGCTCAGCGGCCGTTCCGGACGGATCCTGGCCTTGAGGGCAATCTCCGAAATGATGGGCAGCAGGGCGTATGAGGTGTGTGCCGTGCCGGCCAGGATGCAGAAGAGCCAGGTGGTGAGCGGCCCGTAGAAGGTGATGTGGTTGGGGCGCTTGCGGAGGAAACGGGCCGCCACGTTCACCATATAATCCAGGCCACCGGCCGCCTGCAGGGCCGATGAAGCCGTAATGACGGCCACGATGATGAGCATGACGTCGATGGGAATGTCTCCCGGAGCCAGGCCGAAGACAAACACCAGGATGAATACGCCGATGGCACCATACATGCCCAGGCCGATGGAACCCACACGGGAGCCGATAAAAATCATGGCCAGAACTACGGCCAGTTGCAGAAGAAGCAGGAATGTGGACATTCAGTTTCTGTTTCAGTTATTTACAAATGTACTCATTTAATATGGTATTTCCAACCTCACTTTCAGAGCGAAGCGACAGGGCCCGCAGGCCCGCACCGCCGCTTCTGTGGCGGAGTCCCCTCCCCGAGGGAGGGTTTGGGGTGGGGTAACGTAGGCAAAATCTTCCGGCGCTGTCTCACGCGGGACTCCGGTTTCGTATTTGAAGTAAAAAGTGTTAAATTTGAATTCGCAAAATCGATATTTATTTCCATGTCGCAGGTCAGAGTCCTTTCCGTCGCAGGTCTGTGTTTTTTGGCCGAACTGCGACGGAAATCGTTGACTCAGAGCGTATAGCGTCGCAGGTTAGGTGTTTTTTGCAGACCTGCGACGGATAAATTCGAATTTCACATCGTTGCTTAAGAATCTGGGGGAATGAAAACAGTTTATGCAAATTCGCGTCACCCCAGACTGGTGAAATGGTCCTGCGTGATTGCATTCATTGTGGGGCTGGGGCTGTATATCCTATATATGACATTGGAGGGAGACGCCAAGTATCTGCTCTATCTTGCCGGGTTCAGCCTGATGTACAGTCCCCTATTTCTTGGCCAGTACTATCTCAGGCGCTATGAGATTGATGAGGAGAACGATACCATTACGGATTGTCAGAACAAAAAGCATCCCCTGCACATTTCCAACCTCACTACGGCCAGCTATAAGGAAAACAAAAAAAGCAAATACCGTTCACTGTTCTTGCATGATGCCGGAGTTGGCTTTATGGATATCAGGGTCTCCAAAGAAAAAGCGGACCAGATGTTAGCTCAGCTACTTAAGGCCAATCCAAGCATTGAAGTGAAACACGTGAATTATCTGTAGCGTGAAAATCGAAGAAGCCAGCCTGAAAGCTCAGATGATGGGCTTTTACCAATCTCTTTGCAAGTAAGCTTTCGCATTTCAGTGCTTCTAAAGTACGTCGAAGCGAAAAGTTGTAGGTTAAGTCGATAATCTCTGGCGAAAAGTTGCAAAAACACCTTGTTGACAAGCAGAAAGAAAATCGAGTTAAGAGCGGGCCGATAGCGGGAAAAATAGCTATCTTTGTGCACCCTCAGAAGGAGACGCCGGGTATTTCTGCAGCCCTCGGAAGGGACAACAAAGATTATGAACTGGGTCATTCTGATTGTTGCCGGGCTATGTGAATGCGGGTTCACGTTCTGCTTGGGAAAAGCAAAACTCGCAACCGGATGGGAGGCTGCCGGATGGTATGCGGGATTTGTGGTGGTGTCGGCGCTAAGCATGTTGCTGCTGGCGAAAGCCGCAAAGACCATTCCTATCGGCACGGCCTACCCCGTATGGACGGGCATCGGGGCCATCGGCACGGTGCTCATCGGCATCCTGGTATTCAAGGAGCCCGCGAGTTTCTGGCGGCTGTTCTTTATTTTCACATTGATTGCGTCCGTGATCGGGCTTAGAATGGTATGAGCAATGAAATGACCTTCCGGCCGATGCGCCGATTCAAACAGGAACTCCCTCAGAAGGAGTGTGAGGAGATACTTACCCACGCCTACCGTGGCTTTCTCTCTGTGATTGGGGATGGCGGTTATCCGTACGCACTCCCCATCAACTTCCTTTATGCCGACGGCCATATCTGGTTCCACTGCGCACTTCAGGGGCATAAGATGGATGCCATCAAGGCTTGCGACAAAGCCTGCTTCACCGTGATTGACGATCCGGTCAAAGAGGAAAACGACTGGTGGTATCACGTGCGGAGCGTCATCTGTTTTGGCCGTGTGCGCGTAGTCTCGGAGGATGCAGAACGCCTTGCAATGCTGCGTAAACTAGGCTCTAAGTACTTTCCGGATGGGTACGATATGGAGGCAGACATGGTTAAAAACGCTCCCCGTGCCGCCATGCTGGACTTTTCAATTGAGCACATGAGCGGTAAAAGGGTACGGGAGAAATAGACAATACCTCTTGGTGGCATATGTTCGTCTGGAATACCTTCGGAGTTTTTTTGATGGGGCCGGCAGTTGCAACCTGGCGGTTCTTCGACACATTGAATAAGATTGAGCGGAAACTGAACCATGAAGGAAGCAACGAACAGTGTAACATTTGCATCTATAGGCAGTAAAACCATAGCATTATGAAACCGAAGAAGAAAATGAAGAAGCTAAGGTCTATGACCGTAAGCGTCTGAAAAGGGCAGGCATCAAACTCAATGATGACTGTCCTTCTTTTTTATACCGTGTAGATCATTCTTAGGAAGTCGGTGCCAAAGGCGTGGCGGTGGTCAGCGGGGACGAAGCCGATGGAGGAATAAAGGTTGATGAGGTGGGGCATTTCAGCATCGGCCACGAGGGCAATCTGGGTGAAGCCTTGGGAAAGGCCGATCTTGATGCTGTCTTCCAGGAGGGCGCGGCCGATGCCCATGCGGCGGTAGTCCGGGTGGACGGCCAGGGAATCCAGGTAGTACTCGCCGGGGTCCGTTTCTGGTTCATCGTTACCGTATAGGGTGAAGAATGCGGGCCAGTACTCCCTAAACGTTTTCTCTTTAAGATCTTCGTAAAGCGCACCAGGATAAGACAGCAAGGCACCGGCAGGGTTGCCGTCCACTTCAGCAATGCGGGTTCTGCTGTAGGTGTAAAGCGTGTCCTCCCTACCCTCGCATTCGGTTAGACGTTCCAAGGCATCAGAAAGGTCATCGTTGGCAATCTCCTTGAAATCATAAAGATGCATCCCGGCGAAAATGCATTCGGCAAGGAAGGGTGCGTCGGAGGGACGGGCGTCGCGGATGGAGAAGGCTTGTGTCATTGATTCTTTTCGCTGCTACGGCTCACCCGGCGGGTTTGGATGAGGACGGAAATGATGATGAGGGCAATCCCCAGCCAGAAGGAGAAGTTCACTTCCCGGAGTTCTCCGAAGAGGATGGCGGCGATGGCGATACTGTAGACGGGTTCCAGGTTGTAGGCCAGGTTCACCGTGAAGGCCGACAGAGAGCGGAGTGCCTGTAACTGGAACAGGAATGGGAGAACCGTGAACACAGAGCCTAGGAGCAGGAGCCAGAGGCCGTCTTTCAGGGTCAGGGCAATACTTTCAGCAGGCATCAGATATGTGTGGAACGGCATCAAAAGCGTCAGGAAAAGGACCCCGCCAATCAGTTCGTACAGCAGCATGGTAGCACTGTCCTCTCCTGTTTTCTGCGCCACATTGATGTTCAAGATAGAGAAGACGGAGTACAGCGCTGCAGACAGGAGTCCAAGCGCAATGCCCAGACGATATCTAACGTCCAGACTGAAAATGAGCAGTACGCCGGAAATAGCTATGAAGCTGATAAGCACCTCAATCCAGGATAGTTTCTTTCGGTTGATAAGAGGGTCCAGGATAGTGGTGAAAAAGCACGATGTGGCTATGCAGGCTACGCCGATAGATACATTGGAGGCCTGGATGCTGGCGAAGAAGGCCACCCAGTGAACGGACAGGATGGCGCCGCAGCCGGCTATCATAGCAATGGCTTTCCATCCGGTCCGATGAAGACGTTTCATCAAGGCCAGGACCAGAGCAAGCACAACGACACTGACCATGATGCGATACCACACCAGCGGAAGGCCGCTCAGCGTGATTAAGCGGCCGAAGATACCCGTCCATCCGGCCAGAAAGACGGCCGTATGGAGAAGAATCAGGGGACGGGTTTCGCTGTTCATTACGCCTCCTTTTTTTGTAGCACGAACATCTCATCGTCCATACTCCAGTTACCTTCCTCTTCCTCTGAAACGGTGGGGCCGTGGTGGTGCTTGTTCCAGAACTCGACCGCCCACTGGTTGTCCAGGATGAACTGCTCCCGGTCCTCGGGCTGCAAAGGAACGAGTATGACTTCAGGCAGTTTCATTTGTGCTGATAAAGTTCCGATTTGACGAAGACAAAGTTAAGCATTTTTGCTGATATGCCCCTGCCGATGATATGGAAAGCGGTCAAAGCCAGTTCGCTCCGCGCATCGAAAAAGCAACAACATGTTTCTTGACTGGCTTTCTTGCTTGTCGTAACTTTGCACCATCAACCAAATCACAACAAAAATGGAAGTCAAGGATATCTTACGGAACCTGC
>JAEEGK010017375.1_pt1 | contig 15698 bp, 11 predicted proteins | sample 8958771 | NCBI WGS metagenome assembly JAEEGK01 (sample SAMN16246547, study PRJNA631951) | gut metagenome | biome: gut microbiome; feature: rumen; material: SC-attached | host: Bos | place: Iran: Karaj | collected 2018-10
TCGTTGAGAAAGACATGGGAGGAATTGAAAGAGGATGAGAAGAAGCATCAGGAGGAGAACCTTGCCAACATCCGCCAATATCCTATCACAGAGACCAAACCGCTGACTCCTGAGGCTTTGGGATCTATCTCTCCGCTGGTCTATGACTCTATCACTGGCAAGGCCTATGCCGCCATGAATGCCCCAGGCGACTTTGCACACCTCACGGAGATCGACTTGAAGACAGGCGAACAACATAGACTGAAAGACATCTATGGCATCCAGCTTTACAATCCCGCTTTCGTAGCCCTCGACTGCAAAGGACAGCGACTCATCTATACTTCGAACAACGCGAAGATGCGTGGTTTGGAGATCTACGACATCCAGAAAAAGAAGGTTGTCAAGAAGAAAAAGTTCCAGCGCATCAACAATATCGTGTATGACAATACCCACGACTGCCTCTACGGTCTGTTCTCCAACGGCGGTACCCAGTCGATTGTACGTCTGGATCGCGACCTGGAGAATCCTGAAGTGATCTATGCCTTTCCGTTTGGCGTAAGCGTGTTTGATGTGGATGTGAGCCACGACGGCACCTGGTTATCGCTCACCCGTCAGGGAGACAACGGTGAGCACACGCTCCTGCTGTTCAATACCGAAGAGTTGGCAAAAGCCATCTTCAAACCTATAGAATTAGTGACGTGGGAAGACAGCAACTTAGGACAGTTCCGCTTCTCACTCGATGACAAATACCTGATAGGCAGCTCTTACTATACAGGTGTATCCAACCTCTGGCAGATCAATCTGGAGACTCGTGAGATGGAGATGCTTACCAATACAGACATCGGTCTCTTTGCACCCTTAGAGACAGCACCTGGTCAGTTGGTGGCACTTCAGTTTGAGCGCGACGGACTGCGGCCTGTCACACTCACGCGTCAGGTAGTGAAAGATGCCAATGCCGTGAAGCTCTACGGACAACTCGCCTATGAGAATAATAAGGAGGCGATGGAGAACGTTGGTCTGCTTAAAGACTCGCTGCCGAAGACAGACTTCGGCGATGTGTATAACAACATCACCTCCTATAATGTCATCAAGGAGATGAAGTTTGGAGGAGCCTATCCGATCCTTACCGGCTTCACCGATGCCGACTCATGGAATCATATGACGCCAGTGCTGGGTTACCGCTTTATCATCAACGACCCCGTGGGACTGAGCTCCATGAAACTGACTGTCGGTACTTCACCTTGGAGTAATAACAAGTGGAAAAACAAATTCCACATAGATTTCGACTGGAAATACTATTTCTGGACCCTCAAGGCCGCCTGGAACCACACCGACTTCTACGACCTGTTCGGTCCGTTGAGAAAAAGCCGTAAAGGCTATGTGGTGTCGTTAGCCTACGATTATACCTATTCATTAATCACGCCGTATTCCAGATCATGGGGTTTCTCTGTGGCTACCTACGGCGACATGGATGCGCTGCCGTTATTTCAGGAGATTGAGGTGAAGGATGTTACGTCAATGCAGACAGCCTCGATTTATGGAAAATGGTCAAAGACCCGCACCTCGTTAGGTGGTGTGATGAAGGAACAAGGCTACGAACTTGGTGCCGAGGGTTACGGCTATCTGGCTGGTGGGCGGTTCTATCCTTCCATAGAGGCCATGGGTGACTTCGGCACATTGGTACCTTTCGACAGAAACACCTCTTTCTGGCTCCGCACTGCTGCCGGACACAGCTTCGGTGATGAAGAGAGCGTCTTTGGCAACACCTACTTCGGTGGTTTCCGAAACAACCGTGTTGACAATCGCAATGCCTTCCAATACCGCACGTCAATGGCGATGCCTGGTGCTGACATCGATGCCATCAAGGCGCACTCCTATGCCAAAGCAACGGCAGAGCTCAACCTGCGTCCCCTACGCCTTAACGACTTCGGTGCCCTGTTCTGCTATCCTACATGGATACAGTGCTCACTGTTCGGAACAGGACTGTCTGCATGGAACCCCAGTGAATCGCATAAGATGTATTACAGCACAGGTATTCAGCTAACCACCGAACTGGTGTTTATGAACTATCTTAAAACCACCCTGTCGCTGGGTTATGGTCACCTGTTTGCACCTGAGGGATTCCAGAACGGACGACATGGTAATGAATTTATGATTTCTTTAAAGCTACTATAATGTCATTTGTCGCAGCACTTCTACCAGTAGTCATCTATATCTATATCGTCTATCAGATCGACAACTTCTCGCTTATGAGTGTAAAACGCCTTATCCTGCTAATCCTTAGTGGCATGCTGACAGCATTGGTCTGCTTCGGTCTGTTCCAGTTGACAGGACCGATTCTTTCCGAGAGTCAATCGGATTCTGTCAACCCCATCATAGAAGAGATGGTCAAAGCCATACCACTTTTGTTTTTAGCCGCCCGCAAGAAGATGGTGTTTTTCATCGATAGCGTTATCAGCGGTGCAGCCGTAGGTGGTGGATTCTCCATTCTCGAAAATCTGTTCTATCTGTTATTGGGTGATGAGTTGGGCATGGGTACTGTGCTCTTTCGGGGGTTGGAAGTGGCACTCGTCCACATGGGTTGTAGCGCAATTGTTGCCGCAGGTCTCATGCTGGCAGTTCGTATGGTAGAGCGTTCCCGTTCCCGATTAGGCATCAAAAAGAGCGATGTCGCAATGTCGGTATTCCTTTTGTTTGAAGCACCTGTGCTGCACGTGTTCCACAACACCTTCCATTTCACGCCACTGGTACAGTTCATTTTCGTTCTCGGCACCCTGGGTGGTCTCTTGATGTGGACTTACTACTACGATGTTGACATGATTCATCGTTGGATTGACAAAGGTCTCGACAAGCAGTTCGCCTTGCTAGACTCCATCAAGAGCGGTCAGCTGGACAATACCACAACAGGCAGGTTCTTGTTATCTGTCAAAGAGAAATTTCCGCCAGAGGACTTTTTCGACATCATCTGTTATGTGCAACTGCATGTGGAGTTGTCTGTGGCTGCCAAGAGCCGAGTGATGGTTCGGGAATCTGGTCTGGTGAAAGATCTTCCTTTGTCGGATGAGAATAAGGCATTAATTCTCTCTCAATACGAGGAATACAAACTTCTCGAGCAAAGATTAGGTAAGGTAGCCAGAATGACCATCGCACCTATTGTGAAGTATTATCCAGCCGATTATAAAGCGCTAGAGGACCTACGGACAGAATGTAAATCATAGTTAGATGACCATACTGATTACCATTCTGGTTTACTTCGCCATTCTCTTTGCTATCAGCCATCTCACAAGCAAGAAGGCTGATAACAGCACGTTCTATCGGGCTAACCGAAGAGCGCCTTGGTATATGGTAGCTTTTGGTATGATCGGTGCCTCTATCTCAGGTGTTACCTTTGTTTCGGTGCCAGGTATGGTGCTCACCTCACAGATGACTTATCTGCAGATGTGCCTCGGCTTCATCGTGGGTTATCTGGTGATTGCCTTCTTACTACTTCCACTCTATTATCGCCTGAACCTCACCACTATCTATACCTATTTAGGACAACGGTTAGGGGAGCGTTCCTATTTGACAGGAGCCAACTTCTTCCTGTTGTCGAAGATGACAGGGGCTGCAGTCAGGTTCTATGTGGTCTGCATCATCCTGCAACAGTTTGTGTTCACCCCTGCCGGCATCCCCTTTGCAGTGAATGTGGTTGTGATGGTGATGCTCATCTGGCTATACACCCGTCGTGGCGGTATTGGTACCCTGGTGTTTACCGACTCGTTTCAGACACTCTGTCTGTTTACTGCCCTCGTACTGATCATATTAGAAGCAATGAGTCAGCTGCATCTGTCTGTGGGAGAAGCCATCAGCGTTATCAGCCATAGTCCGATGAGCAACGTGTTCGTCTTCGATGACTGGATATCGCCACACAACTTCTGGAAACAGTTCCTGAGTGGTGCCTTTATCGCCATCGTGATGACAGGACTTGATCAGGATATGATGCAGAAGAACCTCACCTGCAAGACCTTGCGTGATGCACAGAAAGATATGTGTACCTACGGTATGGCCTTTGTACCTGCCAACCTGTTGTTTCTCACACTTGGTGTCTTACTCACGATGGTTCTTGGCACAGGTCTCAAGGGTGATGAACTATTACCAACATTCATCCAGAACACCAGTACTTCTAACGCATCACTCTTCACGCTGCACTTATTTATCCTTGGCATTTTGGCTGCCTCGTTCTCAAGTGCAGACTCTGCCCTCACCTCACTGACTACCTGCTATTGTGTAGATATACGACGGAAAGCGGGTGATGAGAAACTCCGGAAACGTACACACATCATCATGTGCCTGTTCTTTGTACTCTTCATCCTTTTATTCCGCCAGCTCAACTCCACCTCGCTGATTGATGCCATCTATATCCTGGCAAGCTACACCTATGGTCCCTTGCTCGGACTGTTTGTGTTCGGACTCTTCACAACGAAGCAACCACAAGACCGCCTGGTGCCCTATATCTGTATCGTCTCTCCCCTGCTCTGCTATGCACTCGACAGTATGACGGTCCATCTCTTCAACTATCATTTCGGTTATGAGTTGCTGATGCTTAATGGGGCACTAACCTTCGCAGGCCTTTGGCTGACAACCAAGAGAACAATCTAACAGTAATTATCTATATCTTAAATATCAGCGCTATGAACTTGAATCTTACTGCCAACATCAAGATGCCTGAGCATCGCTTGCGCCGGGAAGTAGTAAACCTGTGCCGCGCTACGGGTAAACCCATTCTGAAACTTTCTACCAAAGACTATCTGGAGCATGACATGGGGCACTGGGTAAAAGAATTTGGTTCGGCAGGACTCGTGAACATCGAGGTGTTCAATGAACTGCAGCACACGATTACAGGGTGGCCTGGCGGAAAACCTGGTGCCGATGACACCTACCGTCCTGAACGTGCATTGCCTTACCCCAAACGAATCGTTGTGTTCTCACCACATCCTGATGATGATGTCATCTCAATGGGAGGTACCATCAGACGCCTGATACAACAGGAGCACGACGTACATATCGTTTACGAGACCAGTGGCAATATCGCTGTTGGCGATGAGGAGGTATCACGTTTCATGCATTTCATCAATGGCTTCAACAAAATCTTCGCCAATGGTTCCGATGAGGTGATCAAGCACAGCTATCAGAGTGTGAAGGCATTCCTTAAAAATAAAGAAGAAGGTGGTCTCGACAATGAGACGGTGTTGCGCCTGAAAGGACTGATACGTCGCGGTGAAGCCCGCCTCGCCTGCGCCTATAATGGGATTAGCAGCGATCATATCCACTTCCTCGACTTACCCTTCTATGAGTCAGGAAAAATAGAGAAACTACCGATGACAGAGCAAGATGTCATTCCCATTCAGCAACTGCTCTCTGAGATCCAGCCTCATCAGATCTATGTGGCTGCAGATCTTGCAGATCCCCACGGCACCCATAAGAAATGTACCGATGCCGTGCTGGCAGCCATCGATGAAGAGAAGCAAAAGATAGAAACACGTCGCCCTGATATACAGGAAGAGGGCAACAACTGGCTGAAAGACTGTCGTGTGTGGATGTACCGGGGTGCCTGGGCAGAATGGGATGTAGCCGATATTGAGATGTGTGTGCCGATGAGTCCTGAGGAACTGCGTGAGAAGCGCAATGCCATCCTGCGCCATCAGAGTCAGATGGAGAGTGCCCCCTTCCTTGGCAACGACGAACGGTTGTTCTGGCAGCGTGCCGAAGATCGAAACCGTGCGACAGCTAAGATGTACGACGATCTGGGCATGGCTTGTTACGAGGCGATGGAGGCTTTTGTGGAATATAAGTTCCAGTGATTTTGGACTTGGAGTTTTGCTCGAAGGTACTCTCATTCGAGAAAACTCAAAAATCTTTTGGTTTTCTTCTCACTTATTCGTACCTTTGCACCCAAAATTTGATAAAGATGAATATAGAAGCATTGATCAGCAAAGCAGCACAAGAAGCCGTAAAGGTTCTTTATGGCATGGATGCCACAGAAAAGATGGTGCAGCTGCAGAAAACGAGAAGTGAATTTGAGGGAAATCTGACACTCGTGGTGTTCCCTTTTACTAAAGCCGCCAAGAAGAGTCCTGAGCAGACCGCACAGGAGATCGGTGAATATCTGCAGACGAACTGCTCTGCTGTGGAGAAGTTTAATGTGGTGAAAGGCTTCCTGAACCTCAGCATCGGCGATGGTGCCTGGCTGGAGCTTCTCAAGGTCATCGATGCCGATGAGCACTTCGGTACCAAGCAGGCCACAGAAGACTCACCTCTTGTCATGATCGAATATTCTTCACCCAACACCAATAAGCCACTTCATCTTGGCCATGTACGTAACAACCTGCTGGGTTGGTCATTAGCACAGATTATGGAGGCTAACGGCAACAAGGTGGTGAAGACCAATATCGTGAATGATCGTGGTATCCATATCTGCAAATCAATGCTTGCCTGGTTGAAGTATGGCAACGGCGAGACACCAGAGAGTTCTGGTAAGAAAGGCGACCACCTGATTGGCGACTATTATGTGGCTTTCGACAAGCATTATCGCGATGAAATCAAGGAGTTAGTGGCCCAGGGCATGGATGAAGAGAAAGCCAAGCAGGAGGCACCACTCATCAAAGAGGCTCACGAGATGCTTGTGAAATGGGAACAGAACGATCCTGAGGTACGTGCCTTGTGGGAAAAGATGAACAACTGGGTATATGCCGGATTCGATGAGACCTACAAGAAACTGGGTGTCGGCTTTGATAAGATCTACTATGAGAGCCAGACCTACCTGAAGGGTAAGGCAAAGGTTGAGGAAGGGCTCGCCAAAGGTCTTTTCGAACGTCACGAAGACAACTCTGTATGGGCTGACCTCACCAACGAAGGTCTGGACCAGAAGCTGTTGCTCCGCTCAGATGGCACTTCCGTATATATGACTCAGGATATCGGTACTGCTGAGATGCGTTTCCAGGACTATCCCATCGACAAGATGATATATGTGGTAGGCAATGAACAGAACTATCACTTCCAGGTGCTCTCTATCCTGCTCGATCGTCTGGGCTTCAAGTGGGGTAAGGAACTCGTACACTTCTCTTACGGTATGGTGGAACTGCCTAACGGTAAGATGAAGAGCCGCGAGGGAACCGTTGTTGATGCTGATGACCTGATGGAACTGATGGTCAGCGATGCCTTGAAGACATCGATGGAATTGGGCAAATTCGATGATATGAGTGAGGAAGAGCGCAACGAGATAGCCCGCATCGTGGGTATGGGTGCCCTGAAGTATTTCATCCTGAAAGTCGATGCCCGCAAGAACATGCTCTTCAATCCCGAAGAAAGTATCGATTTCAACGGTAATACCGGTCCGTTTATCCAATACACCTACGCTCGTATCCGCTCTATTCTGCGCAAGGCCTCTGGGCTGTCTAGTATTTCTAGCCTGTCTAGTACTACTAGTCTCTCTAGTAAGGAAATCGAGCTGATCCAGAAGATGAATGAGTTTGGCGCTGCAGTAGAACAGGCTGGCAAGGACTACTCCCCCAGCGGTATCGCCAATTACTGCTATGAGCTGACGAAGGTGTTCAACCAGTTCTATCACGACTACTCTATCCTGAACGAGACCGATGCCGACAAGAAAGCAGTTCGTCTCATGCTGGCTAAGAATGTCGCCAAGATTATCAAGAGCGGTATGGGCCTGCTTGGCATTGAAGTACCGGAACGTATGTAATGCAGAATCCTCCAGATTATAGACACGACACCGTACTGCCCTTGCCTCCTGAGGTGAAGGCAGACGCGTGGGCTGTGGATGCAGCCTGCTCCGGCAATCCTGGTCCGATGGAGTATCAGGCCATCGATCTGCAGACGGGAGCTCGTGTATTCCACTATGGACCTATTCACGGCACGAACAATATCGGCGAATTTCTGGCTATTGTTCATGCCTTGGCTTTGGCTTGGCAACAGGGTCTCCACAACAAGACCATCTATTCCGATTCTTATAATGCTATTCTCTGGGTGAGCAAACGGAAATGCAAGACCAAACTCGAGCGTACACCTCAGACAGAACAGCTTTATCAGATCATTGCCCGAGCTGAGCATTGGCTGCAGACACATAACTTCAGAAACCCGATAATCAAGTGGGAAACGCAGAAATGGGGCGAGGTTCCTGCTGATTTCGGACGCAAATAAGGCGGTTTAATTCTTTTTAACTCACTTTACAAGCTTGCAATCTGATTTTTTTAATATATTTGCAAGCAAAATTGCAATTTTAGACTTTGTGTTAGTGTTTTAGTTAGGAAAATGACCGATATACTACTATCCAGTTTCCTTAGCTTGTTTGCCTTGTTTGGCAAGGAAGAAAGTGTAGATGAGGCATGGGCAAAAACCATGCTGGAAAACTATCTGCGTCGTCATTTGGGAATCAGAAACATCGAATCTTACCTCGGCTTCTACAGTGATTTACGAAACGTCTATGAGATGTCTGACGTTACAGGCATGGATCCCCAGGCCACTGTTGACAGCATCTGCACAGAATTGAAAAGTAAGATCTCACACACAGAGGCTTCGCTGCTGCTGTTGCGTTTGATGGAATTCTGCAACTATCAGGAAGGTCACACCGACTATCTGTTTACCACAATGGCTAAGAACTTTCAGATATCCGATGTGCAATTTAAGGTTTTTGTGGATTTCGTCAACAACCGCCAGAGCGAGCACGTGATGATTCAGGAACTCAGCGACACCAAGGGTCAGCTGAAGACTCTGCTGAATCCTGAGACGGGTATGCTTATCTTCACCTACACAGGTCCTGACACCGTTTTGCTCAATGATGTACCTGTACTGTCAGGTGCCTATCAGGTGTGGATCCAGAGTAGTGTGCTGAAGGGAGCCTCTGGCAAGCCCATCTACTATTCCACCATCCTCGATGCCTATAGGGCTGTCAAAGGACTGGCTGTGGATAAGACAGAAGAGGTGGAGTTCTGCGGACGGGATATCAACTTCCGCTTCCCGAACAGCGACAATGGTATGCACGACCTGAGCTTTACACTGCGCAACGGCGAGCTGTTGGCTATCATGGGTGGTTCAGGTACTGGTAAGACCACACTCCTCTCTCTGCTGAATGGCACGCTGAAACCCCAGAGTGGCAGCATTACCATCAATGGGCATGATATCTCTGAGCCAGACGCTAAGGCACTGATAGGATTCGTACCGCAGGACGACCTGTTGATTGAGGAGCTGACTGTCTATCAGAACCTATGGTTCACAGCCAAGCTCTGCTTCGAGGGTATGAGCGAGGAAGACCTCGACAAGCGGGTGATGAAGACCTTGAAGGACTTAGGTCTTGATGCCGCCAAGAACCTGAAGGTGGGTTCTGCTATTAACAAATTCATCTCTGGTGGTCAGCGTAAACGTCTGAACATCGCCCTTGAGCTGATACGTGAACCGGCAGTCCTCTTCCTCGATGAGCCTACATCAGGCCTCTCTTCTGCCGATACCGAAAAGGTGATCAACCTGCTGAAGGAGCAGACCCAGAAGGGAAAACTGATCATTGTGAACATCCATCAACCATCAAGTGATGTCTATAAGCTGTTCGATCGCCTCTGGCTGCTTGACAAAGGCGGTTATCCTGTCTTCGACGGTAACCCCATTGATGCCATTACCTACTTTAAGACAGCAGCTGACTATGCGGATGCCGACACCAGTGCTTGTCCCACCTGTGGTAATGTGAACCCGGAGATCGTGCTGAATATCATCGATGAAAAGGCACTTAACAACAACGGCGAGATCTCTGATGAGCGCAAGATGAGTCCACAGGAGTGGCACGAGCTCTATCTGAAGAACAGACCCGAGTTGCCAACCCCGGAGATCAAGGATGTGCCGCATTCAGACCAGAAGAAGCCTAATGCGTTCAAGCAGTTCCTGATTTTCTTGCGTCGTAACTTCCGTACCAAGATTACCAATGTGCAATACCTGTGTATCACCCTGCTTGAAGCACCGCTGCTGGCAGTGGTATGTGCCCTGCTGACACGCTATGCCCCACCCGAAGGTTACACCGTGATGGACAACAAGAATCTGGTGAGCTATTTCTTCATGGCTGTCATCGTGGCTACCTTTATCGGTATGAGTGGCAGTGCAGAGGAGATTATCAAGGATCGTGCGCTGCTGAAACGTGAGAGTTTCCTGAACCTGTCATACTGCAGTTATATCTCTTCGAAGATTGTCTATATGGCAGGCGTATCACTGCTGCAGACCTTGCTGTTTATCCTCATCGGTAACTATATCATGGGACTTCACGGCTTGTTCCTCACGTGGTGGATCATCCTCTTCGTCACAGCACTCCTGTCGAGCCTGATGGGTCTGTTGCTCTCGCAGTGTCTGAACTCTGTGGTAGCCATCTATATTACCATTCCTATCCTGCTGATCCCACAGATCCTGCTTTGCGGACTGGTTGTGAGCTTCTCCGACCTGGCACCAAAGAGCACCACAGGCAATGTGCCCCTGATTGGTGAGATCATCCCCACCCGCTGGGCTTACGAGGCTTTGGCTGTTACCTCATACTCGGATAATATCTATGAGGCACCGTTCTTCGAGACGGATAAGAAGAAATATGAGACCCAGTTCTATAACTTCGGATACGTCAACGAGTTGCAGTCACAACTGGAGACCATGAAGAATGAAGAGAAGCAGGGCGAGGAAGTAAAACCCATCCACATGCAGACCATCCGCATCAACCTGCCTCTCGTTACCGCTTTTTGTGGCATGGAGCCCTACAAGGGCGATTACAGCTACCCGTCGCTTCGCAAGTATCTGAAGGATGCAGAGAAGATTCTGGTAGATCGCAGTAATGCCATTTCCATCAAGGCCGACAAGCAGATCTCTGCTATGGTACGTGAGATGGGTAAGGATGCCGTATTGGAGTTGAAACGCGACAACTATAACATCAAGCTTGAGGATTGTGTGGTTGGTGCAGACCAGAGAAACATGCTGGAGGTGATCGACGGATACATCGTGCCTCGCATGCAGACCATCTTCCTCACCCCGCAAAGCACGTGTGGACGTGCACCTTTCTATAGTAGCGTGAAGATTCTGGGCACTTGGCAGATTAAGACGCTTTGGTTCAACATATCCGTCTTGTTGCTAATGGGATTCATACTCTCCATCTTCCTTTTCTCCGACTGGCCAGGAAAGATTATCAGAAAGTAGAAATATCATATCATTCATTTATTAATAATTTTCAATTCAAAAAAAACAATGAAAAAGTTATCAATTCTCGCTGTAGCATTCGCAGCAATCGCATTTGCAGCTTGCGGAAACAAAACTGCAAAAAACGCTGAGACAGAAGATTCAGCAGTTAAGAGTTTCGAACAGGAGCAGATTGAGGCAAGCATCAAGATGCATGTTGACAGTCTGGCAAGTGAAATCGGTAAGATGAAGCAGCTCCCATTCCTGCAGAGTGACAATGAAGGTTCTTTCAAGCTGACAAAGGAAGAGAAGCAGGTTAAGCCCGACTATCTGCTGAATCCTTCTGTAGCAGAGGAAGCTACCACACTCGCAGAGAAATATCGCGTGATGGCAGCACTCGAGGTTGATAAGAGCATTGCCAAGCTTTACGAGATGCCTCTCGAGGATTACGAGAAGGCTATCACCAAGCTGGCTGCCGACATCAACGATCCTTCTTTCAAGGTTCTTGAGAACACCAGCGCTGCTGAGACTCCTCAGGCTCTCTATGATGCCATGAACGAGAACAGCCGTATCAACTACTTCTGGCAGGTAGCCGCAGCTTCTCTCATCGAGCAGATGTACTGCGCCAGCAAGAACACAGACAAGTTCCTCGCTGCTTTCGACGACGACGCTGCTGCCAACACCACCTTCCGTATCGTGCTGATCCTCGATGCTCTGAACCGTCTCTCTGAGTACGATCCTGACATCAAGCCCGTTGCTGAGGCACTTTCTACTCTCGACACCCTCAACGCTACTACCGTTAGCGAGCTGAAGTCTCAGCTGCAGGAGGCTAAGGAGCAGATCGACGCTGCCCGTAAGGCCCTCACCAAGTAAGCGGTTACACCTTATTAATAATATAGCCCCCGGAAGTGATCAACTTTCGGGGGTTATTTGATGATAGCATACCAACTGGTTCTCGCCGTCTCTGATGGTCTCTTCCACCACCGCCTCTGCAGGTATCTGCGGTGCTCTTGTGCCGTCGCCAACCGTCATACCTAAGTTTGTCTCCACACGAAGCTCATCCCAAAGTCCCTTGTCAAGGAACGACTGTAAGGTCTTGGCGCCACCTTCCACTATCAACGACTGTATCTGGTGGGCATACAGACTCTCCAGGTTCAGGGGGTGCGAACGGTCAATCACCAGCCGTTTCGGATTGGAGCCATTCCACTCACGCACTGTCAACTGAGGGTGATCTCGCTCTTCCGTCACGCGCCCCACAAGGATAGCATCCTCCTCTGCCCTCAGTTTATGTGATAACATCTTCGTAAAGTCGTTGGATATCTGGACAGGCTTGAAATGGTCATCGATAAAGCCATTAGCCGTCTGAGCCCACTTCAGGATGATATAGGGGCGCTGCTCACGATGGAACGTAAAGAAACGGCGGTTCAGAGCCTCACATTCCTTCTCAAGCACACCCACTTCCACCTCAATACCAGCCTCACGCAACTTACGGATACCTCGTCCCCGAACCTCCGCAAAGGGATCCACACAGCCCACAACGGCACGCTTCACACCTTTCTTGATAATCAGGTCGGCACAAGGCGGTGTCTTGCCATAGTGAGAACAGGGTTCCAGACTCACGTAGATCGTAGCCTCAGCCAGCAACGGCTCATCCTCAGGCTTCACAGAGGCAAAGGCATTCACTTCTGCGTGCCCTTCACCGCAGCGCACATGATAACCCTCGCCGATAATCCTGCCGTCAGAAGATACTATCACTGCCCCAACCATCGGGTTGGGCTTGGCATTCTGCTGACCATTCCGAGCCAGCTGCAGACAGCGCCGCATATATTTTTCGTCATCTATCATCACCTTTTTACTTTTTTACTTTTTTACTTTCTTACTTTTTCACTTTTTTACCCTTTTACTTTCTTACCTTTTTACTTTTTTGTATCTTTGCACCCGCTATGACATACGAAATGCTCTGCCACAGACTGACCACATGCTATGATGCAGGTGAGGCTAAAGCCCTCGTCCGCTGGGTACTCGACGTGCGTTTCGGCATGTCACTGACAGACATTCTTTGCGGCAAAGTTACGCAATTATCCGCAGACAACCAAGCGGAACTGGAAAAAATCATGCAGCGACTCGAAAAAGGCGAACCCGTACAATATATAATAGGTGTAGCCGATTTCGCAGGCCGACAGTTCCAGGTAGCTCCAGGTGTGCTCATCCCCCGTCCTGAGACGGCAGAACTCTGTGAATGGATCATCAGCAGTGAGAAGGGAGACAAAAAGTGCCATCTGCTCGACATCGGCACTGGTAGCGGATGTATCGCCATCACCCTTGCGGCAGCGTTGCCTCAGGCACAAGTCGCCGCATGGGATATCTCCGCCGATGCCCTGCGTATTGCCCAAGGAAACGCCAAAGCCCTGGGTGTTCAGGTTACCTTCGAACAGCACGACATCCTCAACACTTCACTGCATGATGCTTACGATGTCATCGTCAGCAATCCCCCCTATATCAAACCGTCAGAGCGCGATGGAATGGCTAAGAATGTGCTCGACTATGAACCGCAGATAGCCCTCTTCGCACCTGACGACAATCCTATCATCTTCTACCAGAAGATTGCCGACTTTGCCTGGCAGAACCTCAACAATGAGGGACTCCTCTTCTTTGAACTCAACCCCTTGACGGCAGAGGCTGTTGGCGAGTACCTTCGCCAACTCGGATTCTCTGATATTGAATGCCGCCAAGATGCGTTTGGCAAACTGCGATTCCTTAAAGCTAAGAAGATATGAAGAAAGAAATGACAGAACAAGAGGCTTTCCTGCAACTGGCAGCCCTCTGTGCCCAGGCAGAGCACTGCGAACAGGAGATGCGCGACAAACTCAAGCGCTGGGGTATCGATGAATCCGCACAAGATCGCATCATCCAGCGGCTTATCCGTGAACGTTATATCGACAACGAGCGTTACGCCAGAGCCTTTGTGAAAGACAAGATACGCTATAACAAATGGGGCAGACGCAAGGTGCAGCAGGCCCTCTGGCTGAAGCGGATCGACAAAGACATCCAGCAACGGGTACTCGATGAGATCGATGAAAAAGAGTATCTTGACGTGCTCCGTCCCCTGCTGAAACAGAAGCGGAAGACCACAAAAGCTGAGAGCGACTACGAACTGAACCAGAAACTCGTGCGCTTTGCCTTGGGGCGTGGGTTCACCTTCGATATCATCCGCCAATGCCTCGATGTCGATGAGGAGATAGAAGAATACGATGAAACCGATTAGTTTCTGGCGTCGTCTGCTCGATCTGATTGCGCCGCGCCTCTGTGTGGTCTGTGGGCATCGTCTCTCGGTGACGGAAGAGACGATCTGTTCGACATGCAACTTCCACCTGCCTCGCACAGACTTCCATCGCAACGCCTATGACAACGAGATGGCAAAGATGTTCTGGGGCCAGATTCCCATCGAACGTGCCACCGCCTTCTTCTACTATGAGTCTCATGCCGAAACCGCCAACATCCTCTACGAGCTGAAATACAAGAACCACCCTGAGATCGGCAGTGTCGTGGGGCGCATGCTGGCAAAAGAGATCCAGTCCTCAGGTTTCTTCGATGAAATCGACGGAATCGTACCTGTTCCCCTTGCCAAGAAGCGCCAACGCCAGCGCGGTTACAACCAGAGTGAGGAGATAGCCCGGGGTGTCAGTGAGATCACGGGACTGCCTATTTATAAGAAGGTGGTGAGGCGCAACAGCTTCAAAGGCTCTCAGACCAACAAAGGTCGTTGGGATCGCCAAGAGAATGTAGCGCATGTCTTCGAATGCCTCGATGCAGCAGCCGTCAGCAACCGGCATCTGCTCCTCATCGACGATGTCGTCACCACAGGAGCCACCATCATTGCCTGCGCCAAAGAACTCTGTCAGGCAGGTGGTGTCCGTATCAGCATCCTCTCACTTGGCCTCGCCAAGAACTGACAAATGGAGTTGCCAAGTGGCACCGGCACCGTTGCGGGGGTCCTTCAGAACAGATTCCACCTGATTGGAATCGAAGGCATCATAGTTATAAGAAGGCACGAACTGCCCCCTGTCGCCTTGTGACAACTCCATGTCATCTATTCCCAGACAATCCACAACCTTAATGTTGAAATCCTTATCGCCACGATAGTCTTTCAGAGCCTTCTTCTTTGCCTTTTCCGACACGAAAGCACATTTCTCCACATAGATATTGGAATAGACGCCGTAACCTATGCAATAATTATAGTCATTACCGTCATAAAGGCAGTTGACCACATGTACTTTTCCAAAGCGGACACGCGGACAGCGCTCCACACATCCCTCTCCCCACCAGCAGCAGATAAATGTGCAGTTGAGGTTCCCTTCATCTAAGTCGGCTGTGTTGTTGCTGTTGCCTATCAGGTTGCAGTTACGGTGGTCACTGCTTCCGCCACTGCCTCCCTCCAATGGTTCAATGAGGTAATGGAATCGCGTCCAACTGACGCAGATACTGTCAGAGCCTTCCACGATGTCGAAATTGCCGTCGATGCCATCCTGTATGTC
>JAEEGK010017376.1_pt1 | contig 15698 bp, 10 predicted proteins | sample 8958771 | NCBI WGS metagenome assembly JAEEGK01 (sample SAMN16246547, study PRJNA631951) | gut metagenome | biome: gut microbiome; feature: rumen; material: SC-attached | host: Bos | place: Iran: Karaj | collected 2018-10
CCGGTGTTCTGCGGATCATCGCTCAAGGATATAGGCGTGCAGTGCCTTCTTGACGGAATCGTAGACCTGCTGCCCTCCCCTGACGACATTCCTCCCGCAACGGGAATCCATCTCAAGAAGGACAAGGAAGAAGAAGTCCAGGTCAAGAACGACCCCAAGGCTCCCCCGCTTGCTCTGGTATTCAAGATCCAGTATGACCGCGAGGCAGGTCCGCTTGCATTTGTCAGAGTCTATTCCGGAGTGCTCAGAAAGAGCGTTGCTGTTCTCAACATCTCCAAGAAGAAGCGCGAGAGGATAAACCGTCTTCTCAGGATGCATGCAAACAGACCCGAGGAGCTTCAGGAGCTCCAGGCCGGCGATATCGGCGTAATCGTCGGATTCAAGCTGGCTCAGACCGGAGATACCATCGGTTCGGAAGGTGCTCAGATCCTTCTTGAGAAGATGAGCTTCCCGGAGCCGGTCATCTCGATTGCCATCGAGCCCGCAAATGCCACGGAACAGGCCAAGCTCAAGAAGACCCTTGAGATACTGACACTCGAGGATCCGACATTCACATACAAGGACAATGAGGAAACAGGCCAGCTTGTCATCAGCGGAATGGGAGAACTGCATCTTGATGTTCTGGTTACCAGAATCACCAAGGAATTCAAGGTAGACTGCCACATCGGTAAGCCTCAGGTCACATATAGAGAGAGCATAACTTCAGCATCAGAAAAGACATATACATTCAGCAAGATGCTTGCAGGCAAGGAGAACAGCGCCACACTCACTCTGCGCCTTACTCCGCTTGAGGCCAAGAGCGGAACCGTATATGAGAACCTCGTCAGCTCAAGGACCATCCCGCAGGAGATCTTCGATGCCGTCCAGCGCGGCATTGAGAATTCCTTCAGAAGCGGCATACGCTACGGCTACGAGGTCTGCGACATGAAGGTGGAGCTTGTGGACATCAAGTACAGCGAGCTGACGGCAACCGAGTTTGCCTACGAGGCATGTGCGGCAATGTGCTTCGATGCAGCAGCCCAGGAAGCAGGTCCCGTGCTCATGGAGCCGGTGATGGATGTGACTCTGATCGTCCCTTCCCAGTATGTCGGCGATACCATCTCAAGCCTTACACAGAGAGGCGGCATTGTGTCGAGCATGGAGAGCAAGACAAGTGCGGACCATATACTTGCACAGGCACCGCTTGCAAAGCTCTTCGGCTACTCCACTGCACTTCGCTCATCCACTCAGGGAAGAGGAACCTTCTCGATGGAATTCAGCCACTTTGCACCGAAAGCCGACAGATAAAGTACTGCACAGCAACACTTTGAACTATTTTAAGCCATTTGCCTCTCAGACCTTTTATTTTTCAGAATTATATTATATAGTATGAAAGGTTGTCCTTCTGAGGATGACCTTGATCAATTGTGATTACAATTTTCATATATTGCCAATGTTCTAGGAGGGAATTATGGCTCTTTCAACAAAAGACATCAGAAACGTCGCAATTGCTGGCCACAACGGAACCGGAAAGACTTCTCTTTTCGAGCAGTTCCTGTACTACAGCAACGTGATCTCAAGACCTGAGACAGTTGACTCGGGAAAGACAACAAGTGACTACACGGAAGAGGAAATCGCAAGAAAGATCTCCGTTCACTCGGCACTTGCAAACATCGCATGGCAGGGCAAATCCCTCAACTTCATCGACACTCCGGGTACGGCAGACTTTGTCGGAGAGGTCATCTGCGGATTCAGAACCTGTGAGTCAGTCCTCATGGTCGTCGATGCCCGTGACGGTGCTCAGATCGAGACCATCAAGCTCTGGAGAAACCTCAACCAGAGACAGAAGCCCAGAATGGTCTTCCTCAACAAGATGGAGCGCGAAAGAGTCGACTACGGTGCAACATTCGGTCACCTCAAGGAAGAGTTCAAGACCACATTCGTTCCCGTGACAATCCCGATGGGCAACGGAACAGCATTCAAGGGCGTCATCAACCTCATCGAGAACAAGGCATATTTCTTCCACCCGGGTCAGAAAGAGACCGTCGGTGACATCCCCGCAGAGTACGCAGATGAAGTCGAACAGTACCGCGAGAGCCTCATCGAGGCAGCAGCCGAAGGAACCGAGGAGCTCATGGAGAAGTATCTCGAAGAGATGACCCTTGAGCCGGAAGAGATCCATGAGGGTCTCAAGGAAGGTCTGAAGAACAACGTTCTGGTACCTGTCTTCTGCGGAAGCACAATCAACAACGCCGGAATCACCAACCTTCTCGACTTCATCGCCGACATCGCACCTTCCCCGGAGGGAGCATCAGATACTATCGTCAAGGAAGACGGTTCAGAGGCCCCGCTGGCAGTCGGAGCAGGTCCTGTTGCAGCTATCTGCTTCAAGACAGCCATCGACCAGTTCTCCGGAAAGCTCTCCTTCCTCAAGGTCATCACCGGAACAATCACAGGCGATTCCGACATCTTCAACCCGGCACTCGGAAAGAAGGAAAAGCCCGGCAAGGTCTACCGCGCAGTCGGAAAGAAGCTCATCGAGACCGATGCCCTCGTTCCCGGCGACATCGGAATCATCGCAAAGAGCAACGTCGCAGCCACAAACTGCACTCTCGTAGGCGGACCCGACCAGAAGTTCACCTTCAAGCCGCTCAGCCTGCCCAACCCGATCTACTCCCTCGCCATCTCGGCAGCCGACAAGAAGTCCGAGGACAAGATGAACGATTCCCTCCACAGAATCACAGAAGAAGACCTCACCTTCCAGGTCGGCTACAACGAGGAAACCAAGCAGACGACAGTCTCCGGAATGGGAGAGCTGCACATCGGCATGATCCTCGACAAGATCAAGGAAAAGCAGAAGATCCAGATCAACACCAAGCTCCCGCGCGTCGCATACCGCGAGACCATCACCAAGAAGAGCGGAATCGTCGAGTACGCACACAAGAAGCAGTCAGGCGGACACGGCCAGTACGGCAAGGTCCTCATCGAGATCGCACCGACAGAGCGCGGCCAGTACTACACCTTCGAGAACGTCGTCAAGGGCGGTTCGGTTTCCAAGGGTTATGTCCCCGGCATCGAAAAGGGACTTCACGACCAGATGGAAGAAGGCTTCCTCGCCGGCTATCCCATGGTCGACATCGGAGTCACGCTGGTCGATGGTAAGGAGCACCCCGTCGATTCCTCAGAAATGGCTTTCAGACTCGCTGCAAAGGGCGCAATGAAGCTCGCAATCGAGAAGGCAGGTCCGGTTCTCCTCGAGCCGTTCGCAAAGCTTTCCGTCTACGTCGACAACCAGTATCTCGGTGACATCCTCTCCGACCTCTCCGGAAAGCGTGGAAGAGTCCTCGGACAGGAAGACCTCGGAGGAAACATGGTCCAGGTCAACGCAGAGGTCCCGCAGGCAGAGCTTCTGAACTACGCAATCGACCTCAAGTCAATGACTTCTGGAACAGGTTCATTCGAACTCGAGTTCGACCACTACGAGACACTCGCCGGAAAGCTTGCCGAGGACGTCATCAAGGCATCCAAGGAAGCAGCCGCAGCTGAGGAAGCAAACAAGTAATCGGAAGATATCCGGTAAAGAAAGGGGCTGTCGCTCAATAGCGTCAGCCCCTGTTTTTTTACATTGAAAACGGGTCAGGCCTTCTCCACCCAGACCTCATTGATCTTGTAGTCCTTCTCCAGGCCTTTTCTCTCAAAGCCAGTCTCTGGTCTCCAGGGCCTCTCCGGCGCAAAGCCGCCGTACGGGTTCACAAGACCTTCGACGGAGCCAAGGACAGCGAGCATCTGGTTGGCGTAATCCTCCCAGTCAGTGACGCAGTAGATGTAGCCGCCCTTTCTGAGCTTTGATGTCAGAAGCTCAGCGAAAGGTTTCTGGATCAGGCGTTTCTTGTGGTGTCGCTTCTTTGGCCAAGGATCAGGGAAGAACACATGAAAGCCGTCAACGGAATTGTCGGAAACCATGTCCTGAAGCACCTGGACGGCATCAAAGCGCATGAGCCTTAGGTTGGACAGATTCTCCTTCGCCGCATTGGCCAGGAGCTTAGAGAAGCCGTACAGGAACACCTCTATGCCAAGGTAGTTGATGTTCGGATTAGCCTTTGCGATCTTAAGGGTGCTCTCCCCCATCCCGAATCCGATCTCTATCACAACAGGGTTCTGATTTCCGAATATACTTGCAAAATCAAGAGTCTTATTCTCATCATAGACCACCGCATAATCATGGTAGTGGTCCCTCAGGGCCTGTATCTGGAAGTCCTTCAGCTTCTGTCCCCTGAGGACGAAGCTCTTGATCTCCCTCCAGCCGTTCTCCTGCCTTCTCTCGACTCTGGCAAGCTCAGGATAAAGGTCGAATATTCCCTTCTCCTCTTCTGTCAGCTCCTCCGTAACAGGAGCAAGGTTCTCTTCACTCATGGCAGTATCCTCTGCAGTTTCTCAAGTATGAACAGTGCCTTGTCCTTGAGGGAGATGGCCTCTGTCTTCATGTTCATTATGTACGGGCGGTTCGGATCAATTGTCACGGCGCCGTTCGAAGTCTTTATCAGGTTGATCAGCTTGTCAATGCTGATGGATGCGATCCTGGAGAACTCGACGGTGACGTTTCCGTTTCGCTCCTTCATGTGGTAGATGTCCAGCATGCGGCAGACAATCCTCAGCTCAGAGATGTACAGGAGGTTGGACATCTGCTCCGGCATGGTTCCGAAGCGGTCGTTTATCTCTGCGTTCAGGCGCTCAAGCTGCTCCCTGGTCCTTGTTCCCGCGATCTTCTTGTATATCTCAAGTTTGACAGTCGGATCGGAGATATAGGAGTCCGGGATATAGCCGCTGTAATCAAGCTCAAGGAACACCTCTGTCTCAGGCTTCTCGTTGGTCTTCTGGATCTTGGCGATCTCCTCGTCCAGGAGCCTGATGTACATGTCAAGTCCGACAGCGGACATGAAGCCGCTCTGCTCCCTTCCCAGAAGGTTTCCCGCCCCTCTGAGCTCCATGTCCTTCATCGCGACCTTGAAGCCGCTTCCCAGGTCCGTGTTCTCGCTTATGGTCTGCAGCCTCTTGATCGCAACCTCTGACAATGTCCTGTCGGCAGGATAGAACAGATAAGCAAAGGCCTCCCTGTCCGAGCGTCCCACCCTTCCCTTCAGCTGGTAAAGCTGTGAGACACCGTAAAGGTCTGCCCTGTCGATGATAATCGTGTTGACGTTGGGGATGTCTATTCCGTTCTCGATGATTGTTGTGGAGATCAGGACCTGGATTCCCTCATACACAAAACGCCTCATCGTGTCCTCAAGGGCATCGGGCCTCATCTGGCCGTTCGCCGTGTCGAAGATGATGTCGGGCATGCGGGTGCGTAGCATGGTGGCCACCTCCTCCAGCGTCTCTATCCTGTTGTGGAGGTAGAAGACCTGACCATGACGGGCCACCTCAAAGCGGATGGCCTTCTCCACGGTATCCAGGTCATAGCGGTCGATGACGGTCCGAATCGGCTTGCGGGAGATCGGAGGCGTGGTGAGGAGGCTCATGTCCCTTATCTGAAGAAGTGACATGTAAAGTGTTCTGGGAATCGGGGTCGCGGAGAGACTGAGACAATCGACATTGTTCTTTATCTCCTTGATCCTGTCCTTATCCTTGACTCCGAAACGCTGCTCCTCATCCACGATAAGAAGACCCAGGTTCTTGAAGATCACATCCTTCTGGATGATCTTATGTGTTCCGAACAGGACGTCAAGCTGTCCGTCCGCAAGGGCTGCAAGGACTTTCTTCTGCTCCTTCGGCGCGACCATGCGGCTCAGAAGTCCTGTCTTGAGCGGGAAATCATGGAGGCGCTGCTTGAAGTTGCTGTAATGCTGCTCCGCAAGGATCGTCGTAGGAGCCAGGAAGGCCACCTGCTTGCCGCTCATCACCGCCTTGAACGCAGCACGGAATGCAATCTCAGTCTTGCCGTAGCCAACATCACCGCAGATGAGGCGGTCCATGACATGAGGGCTCTCCATGTCATCCTTTATGTCCTGGATGCATGTCAGCTGGTCCTCGGTCTCCTCATACTCGAACTCAGCCTCGAAGCGCAGCTGCCAGTCATTGTCCCTGTCAAAGGCAAAACCCTGACTGTTCTTTCGTCTGGCGTAAAGGGCTATGAGCTTGGAGGCAAGGTTCTCTGCGCTCTTACGTGCCTTTGCCTTCTTGTTCTCCCAACCTGCGGAGCCGAGCTTGTCTATGTGCGGGGCCTCTCCGGCAGATCCTATGTAACGCTGGATCAGGTTGGCCTGCTCGATCGGGACGTAGAGGTTCTCCTTGTCTGCGAACTGGATCTTTATGTAGTCTCGCTCACGCACACGGTCGATCTTCAGGAAGATACCAATACCGTAATTGACGTGGACGACATAATCGCCTTCATGTAGCTCGACAAAGCTGTCCAACACCGATGTCTGTGTATGCTGGAGTGTCTTTATGACCTGCTTCTTACGCCCGAAGATCTCATTCTCACAGAAGACGATGAACCTTGAGCTCCTGATGGAGAAGCCGCCGGATAGGGAGCAGACAGTGTACCTGATTCCGTCATAGTCACTGAGCATGGTCTCAAGACGCTGCTTCTGCACCACGGTGGAGACGCATATCTCAATCTCCCAGTTGTCTCCCACAAGACCGTCCAGGTCCTGCTTGAAGAATGTGAAGTTTCCGAAATAGGATCTGGGCCCGTCAATGTCAAACCTGAATGCGCCGGGAATCTGTCCTGAGATATCAAGGACAGTCATGCTTGATGTCCTATTTTTAAAGAAATCCTCGAAATTAAACAGCATATCCTGCGGTTTCACGGCATCGCGGTTCTCTTGATAGGCTCGTCTGTAAAGGGTCTTGGCCTCCATCTGCATGCTGCTGAAACTGCTCTCAAGCCTCTTGTCCCCGAGGAATATGAAGTAGTCGTCGCTACCGAAATACTCGCTTATTCCGCCAGGCACAACAGAGGATCCGTCCGCACCCTGCATGATCTGGAGGCTCACATGCCCGAGCTGTTTTGTCACCTGCTGGGACAGCGGCTCGAACCTGCAGATACGCTCGATCTTGTCCCAGTCAAGGTAGATGCGCACCGGAAGATCAGCCCCGTAAGGGAAGATGTCAAGGACCTCACCGCGGATGGTGAACTCACCGGGCATAGTGGTGTTTGCGTTGCGGAAGTAATTGCCCTCAGTAAGGCGCTTGGCTACAAGCATTGTATCCAGCTCCTGCCCCACCTTGAATGTCATGTTGGAGGCATCGATCGCGCCCTTCTTTGGCACAGGCGAGCAAATTGCTCGGATTGATGTGACGACAAGCGCCTTTTGTGAGCTTGCCACTGCCCCGAGGCAGCGGATCTGCTCATACTCCTTGGTGGAGCCTTCCCATTCGGAGTAAAGGATGCGTCCTGACGCAGGAAGAAGCATCACCGGCAAGCCCTGCACCATCTCGGAATTGGTGTACAGGACCCTTGCGATCTCCTCTGTCGGACATATGAGCCAGGTTATCCCAGACACTGATGCGGCCATCATATGGGCGCACTGAAACAGTGGAAATCCGTCCAGGCCCTCCACCAGAATGTTGTCTTTCCTGTTTTTGGCGAATGCCTTGAAGGCATCGCTTTTTTTGATGTAGGATTGCAGCGTCTGCATCGGTGAAAAAGTACCACAACAGACAAATGAGTTCAAGGAGTGCATATGCAGGAGACCTCACTTTCAAAGGATGACGCAAGAATCACAAGGATAGTCATAGAGGACGAGAAACCCTCTGCCCGTTACGGGTTTGAGCCGGACAATGATGAGAGAAAGGCCTTCTTCAGCCTCTGCAGCGCAATCCGCCAGTGCGGAGAGGCAGCACGATTGAACCAGAGCCACATCCACAGGTCCCTCAAGAGTGACGGATCAATCCTCACGGAGACCGATCTTGCCGTCTCAGATGCGATTCTCGGGCGTATCAGGTCACTCTACCCAGACTGCAACATCATCACGGAGGAGATAGACCTGAAATCGTTCCGCGAAGGTGCCAGATACACATTTGTCCTTGATCCGATTGACGGAACCGATGCCTACAGCCAGGGGCTTCCGTCCTGGTGCGTGGCCCTTGGAATACTGGACTCGAAGAGAAAGCCCTGCGGCGCAATCATCCATGCCCCGCGCTTCGGAGTCGGAACACAGGACCTCTTCTTCTGCACAATGCCAGGCGATGAGAGGCTCTTCATGAACGGCAAGGAGCACAAGGCACCCCAGCATTACGACACCCCCAGACAGATGATCATCGGATCGAACACCATGGAGTCAATGGACATCAGCAAGTATCACGGAAAGATCCGTGCGTTCGGAAGCAGCATACTCCACATGGTGGCACCGGTCGCATTCTCCAACCTTGACTGCACCACTAACCCGCTCTGCTATGCATGGGATGTCGCCGCGGCACACGGCGTGATCGCAAAGAGCGGCCTGACCATCAGGTATTTCGACGGAAGCGAGATTGAATATGATGATGTTCTTCTCCTGGAGAGGAAACAGATCCGCATGCCCACACTGGTCGGAAACCAGGGCTGCATAAGCTGGATGCAGGAGAACTTCAGGTTATATTGATGAAAGGAAGATCAGGACTGGGCCTGCTTGGCCAGTGACTCGATCTCCTGGATGAACTGCTCTACGTTGTCAAAGGCACGGTAGACGGATGCAAAGCGGATGTATGCCACTTTGTCGACCTTGTAAAGCTGCTTGAGAGTCTCCTCACCTATCGCCGCACTTGTGATCTCATGCTTGGGACCGGCCTGTATCTTGATGGCCTCCTCTATATCGCTGATGAGATTCTCAATCACCTCCGAGTTGATGTTCCGCTTGTCAGTGCAGATGCGGATACCCCTCTCAATCTTGGAGATGTCAAAGTTCTGGTAATCTCCGTTGCGTTTGATGACAGTGATCGGCTTGTCCTCAACACGCTCATAGCTTGTGAACCTGTAACCGCATTTGAGGCATACACGGCGCCTTCTCATGGCGCTGCCGTTACCGGTTGTCCTTGTCTCCAGGACCTTGTCCTCCATATCTCCGCATGCCGGGCATCTCATAGTGTTCTTTTTCTCCTCGGTTCAGACATAATACACTAGAATTAATCTAGTGTCTACATTTTTGGTAATTTCTTATGGAAGACATCCAAATAACACTAGAAACAGTAAAAATAGAAGTGAAAGTTGTTGCATTTAGCGGACTTCTGTTATTATAATAACAATTGACAGCTGAAATCTAACGGAGGAGACAATGGCTGAGTCAGTAAGCAGGAAAGTCAGGGAGATTGTTGACAAGACCCCGTTTCTGAGGGATGTGCTCAGAAAAGGGTTTCTGAATTACTCGAATTTTGCCCAGAGCATACGTGATGAGGTGTCCCAGGCCTGCGGAAAAGACGTCATGGAGACGGCCATAATCATGGCGCTCAGACGTTACGGCGTTGACCTGCAGAAAGTTAATGCTCATCCGTCTGTGGAGAACCTCAAGTACACCCTGGTCGTGCACACCAACATTGCTTACCTTGATTTCGTCAAGACACCTGAGCTAGTCCAGCAGATCGGCATGCTTTACAAGATTGCCGCGAGAAACGGAGCCAACTGTTTCCTCAATGTCCTCACCAGCGCCAACACTGTGACGATCGGAGTCTCCGAGGCCCTGCTGCCGGACATCGAGAGCATGACAAAAGGAAGCACCCTGCTCTATAAGCAGACTGACATGGCTGCCATCTCAATGGTCTGGGGATCACCTGAGATCCAGAATCCGGGCATTGTCTACGAGTCTGCAAGACGCCTTGCATGGAGCAGCATAAATGTCCTTGAGATATTCTCTACAGTTGAGGAGCTTTCCTTTGTGATCAAGCGCACAGACAGCTTTGAGGCTTACCGAGTCCTTCAGGACCTGCAGAGAACAAAATAAGTTAACGATTTCCTAAATTCAGAACAATCCATGAAACTCATGAACTTTTCTGATTGATCAGGCTCTCATCTTACAGCGTCAAACCACTTTCCTGTAAGGGACCTCTCAATGGACTCGTTCAGGTGTTCCGGCTTAAGGATCTCATTTCCGCAGTCAATGCAGAAGTTGTCGCTCATGCCTGAGATGTAGTCAAATACAATCCTGTCAAGGTTCCCGTCATGCTCAAGATAGGCGTCTTTCTTCTCTATCACATAGTTGTAGAAACCTGCGCTGAGCATGTTTCCTTCCTTGAGATAAAGGTCCTTGTCAAACCCGTACTTGTCCAAGAGCTCACTCAGGTAATCATAGATGAGGTTGATCAGTCTCCTGAAATACTTCTCATAGCCTGCAAGCATCGGAGAGAGATAGATGTTCTTGTAGTTGAAGTCCTTCATCACCCTGACTGCCTCATAGACATCCTCGCTGAATGCGATGCATCCCTCTTTCTCTGAATTGCTGATTATGTCCTCAACCAAGGTGTTGATGATCTCACCGTTGGTGGAGCCCAGCACCTTGGTGCAGATCTTCGGCACGTCATTCCAGGATACAATCCCAAGTCTGGCAGCATCCTCGAAATCCCTTCCGAGATATGCGATCTGGTCGGAGAACCTCACCACACAGCCTTCCCATGTGGCCGGCCTGATCCCATTCTTTGACTTAATGGAGTCAAGGTCCTTCACTTTGAAGTCCGGGGAGATGGTCCTGATGAAATGCTCGCCGCAATGGCTGATGATTCCGTCCCTGACGGCATATGTCAGATTCAGGTGTGAGAGGAAATCCACGACACGAAGTCCGTTGACCTCATGCTGGAACGGGTCGAACCCCTTCCGGACCATCAGGTCAGAGAGGATGTACTCCCCTATGTGGCCGAACGGAGTATGCCCCAGGTCGTGCCCGACTCCGATTGCCCAGGCCATCTCATCGTTAAGTCCCATTGCCCTGCAGATTGCTGTGGCGATGGAAGCGACATGAAGCACATGCTCCATCCTCGTGCATATATGATCATTGCTCGGAGCAAAGAAGACCTGTGTCTTGTGCTTCAGGCGTCTGAACGGAGAGCTGTGGATGATGGCTGTGGTGTCCCTGTAATAAGGTGAGCGGACATCTCCGCCGGTTCTGGATCTTACCCTGGATGTGAGAATGCTGTCTGGCAGCTCATTTTTGAACGGCATGGCTATTTCCTCAATTTCACGTGTATGATATCATTATAGCAGGATAACTTCCATAAGTGTGCTGAATAATGACTGACTATATCTATCCGCTTGCTACAGTTGTACTTGACTTCTTCTGTGTGCTTTTCTGCATCAGGCTCACCGCCTCCAAGAGGGGTCCTGTGTGGCTTATTCCCATGATGCTCAGTCTCGCGCTTCTGGTCGGATCTGCCGTATGTCTGCTGGCAACAGCCTCGAATATCGCAGGTGAGACACTCTCCCGTGTGGCATCCTACATGTCGATATTCCTCTTTGCGGTCTCCGTAATCTGGCTGATCACCATCATAGCATTCGCCCAGAGGACAAAGCCCAACCGAATAATCGCGGAGGACCGCAAGGCCCTCAATGAGGCCGAGTTCATCAAGAAGCGCACTGCACCCAAGTACAGGATTAATGCTGACAGACGTCCCACGGTCAGCCATGCGGTCAAAAAGACACTCTCCCTGGAGGCGGCAGAGAAAGCCCGCTTCCTGAACAGGGACCTCTACTCCCACGGTCCTGTCTCCACCATCAGGGTCCGCAGGATATCCGAACCGGAAGCACCATTCGAGGACTGACCTCTTTTTTCGACTTTTTTTGAATAAAACACCCTATCTGTGCTATAATTGTCGGATACGTAATTTCGCGCAGGGGGATGCTGATGAACAACGCCGAGATCCAGGACAAGCCGCTGATCATCCAGAGTGACAGGACACTCATGCTTGATGTCCACTCTGAGGCCGCAAACAGCTGCAGGGACCAGATAATAGCATTCAGCGAGCTGGTGAAGGCTCCGGAGCATGTTCATACCTATTACATAAGCCCCATCTCCCTATGGAATGCCACCAGCGCGGGCCTGAGCACGGCAGAGATCCTTGAGCGCCTTGAAAGGTGGTCCAGGTTCCAGATACCCCAGAACGTGGCCAGATTCATTGAGGATGTCTCCTCCCGCTTCGGAAAGCTCATCCTGCATCCGGGAACAGAGGACCGCTACAGGCTGGAAGTCACAGACCCGTTCATCGCAAAGGCAATCGCATCAAACAGCAGTCTGGCAAAAACCGTCCTGAAGACAGCGGACCCGCTTGTCTTCGAGATCCGCAAGTACGACCGTGGCACGGCCAAGCTTGAGCTTATCAGACTCGGCTATCCGGTGGACGACAGAATCCCGCTTCAGAAATCGGAGCATGTTCCGATGAACCTGAAGATCGAGATGCGCGACTATCAGAAACTTGCCCTCAAGTCAATTCTGGGCGACATGGGCCCCGGAACCGGATTCGGCACAATCGTCATGCCTTGCGGAAGCGGAAAGACCGTTGTGGGAATGGGGATCATGTCAGCGCTCCAGACAAGAACACTTATACTGTGCCCGAACGTTGTGGCGGTGCACCAGTGGATCAGCGAGCTTAAAGCAAAGACAGACATAAGCGAGGACATGATCGGCGAGTACTCCGGAGAGAAGAAAGAGATAAAACCGATTACGGTATGCACGTATCAGGTTCTGACATACCGTCAGAGCAAGGAAGACGACTTTGAGCACATGAAGCTGATCCAGAACGGCAACTGGGGTCTTGTGATCTATGATGAGGTCCACATGCTCCCCGCCCCCGTTTTCAAGATCACAGCCGAGCTTCAGTCCGTCTACAGGGCCGGCCTTACCGCAACCCTTATCAGGGAGGACGGCCGGGAGGAGGATGTCTTCAGCCTTGTAGGTCCTAAGAGATTCGACATCCCATGGACTGACCTGTCGCAGGCAGGCTGGATTGCAAGCGCCTACTGCATCGAGGTCCGCGTTCCTCTGACAGCAGACCTTGAACTACCCTATGCAATTGCCCAGAAACGTGAGAAATATCGGATTGCAAGCACTAATCCCGCAAAAGAGGATATCGTTGAGGCATTGCTGTCCAAACATAAGGGAGAGAGCATCCTGATCATAGGTCAGTATCTTGACCAGCTGAAGGAAGTTCAGAAACGGTTCGGCTTCCCCATCATCACAGGAAGCACATCCAACTCAAAGCGTGATGAGCTCTATGCCAGATTCCGTGAGGGAACGGACAAGGTGATAATCGTCTCCAAGGTCGCGAACTTCGCGATTGACCTTCCGGATGCCTCCGTGGCAATCCAGATATCCGGAACCTTCGGCTCCAGGCAGGAGGAGGCCCAGAGACTGGGCAGGATACTGCGTCCCAAGAAAAAGAGCAGCTTCTTCTATTCCGTGATCTCCAAGTACACAGTTGAGGAGGAATTCTCCGCCAACAGACAGAAGTTCCTGGTCGAACAGGGCTATAAGTACGAGACAAGGGAGGCCTGATGGACGCAAGGGAAGCTTTTCTCTCCTACCTGAATACTCTGGATGAGAACTATTATTTCTTCATTGCAAACAACATACTCGGCAGAATCTCAACTCCCTTCCACAAGCCTGTCCTGAACCAGCAGATTCTCTCGTTTTTGCTCAATGAGCAGAACAGAAAGGCAATACTCTCCTCCCTGGATGCTGATGAGAGACGTTATCTGTCACTTCTCACAATCTCGGGAGAGGCATCAAGCAAGCAGATACAGCAGTTCTTCCCCAAAGACAGTTACCCAGTCGTGGTGACAAGGATGTATGCCCTGAAGGACAGGCTCATCGTCCTTTTCACAGACGGAAGATATAAGATCAATCCCGTTCTGGAAGAGGTGGTGTCAGAAGCCTTTGATGCAGGTCTCCTCTTCGGGCAAAGCAGGAGCAAGACAGTCAGGCAGCCGTTCGCAGACAGGAACGTCATCTTCGCATACATGAACCTTCTCATCAGCGGAGCAGTTCCAGTCAGGGAGGCCAATACCCACCACTTCGTGAAATCAGACAGACTGGAGAGAGTTTTCCCTCAGTTCAACAAGAACCAGAGCACGCGCATGTTCACCCTCATCAGGGAGCTTGCACTCAAGGAGAAGGCCATAAACATCAGGGAGTCAAGATTCGTCCTTGACCGTAAGAGATCCTCTTCACTTCTTGCCCTTGATCCTTTGACTTTCATGACAAAGGCAATCCGCCACTGTGATGCCCGAGCAATCTCCCGGATACTCGGAGTACTGAGGGCAAATGCAGTCACAGAGGATTCCCTGACCAGCCTCTACAGCATTCTCTCCGGTGCGGATGAGCAGGCCTCAAAGACAGTTCTGGATGACATGGCGGCATTCGGAGTCATAGGCGTCAAATACGGATCCTGCTGTCTCAATCAGGCTGTCATTGAAGATCAGCAAAAACAATCAAATCTGAGCATTGATTCTGATTTAGAGGTCTCATATTATGGTATACCTGATGAAAATGACATCTTATTCATGTTTGCGGACATCAATGTCTGTGACAAGCTGATACGATACTCAGTGACAAAAGCCAGCTTCACAAGGGCACTTGAGCTCGGAATCACCAGAAACAGAATCGAGTCTTATCTCGGGATAAAGGACAATGAGCAGTTCAGGATGTGGGAGTCAGCCTTCTCAAGGTTCAACCTCTATGACGGCATAGTCATAAAAGGAGACGAGCAGATAAGCAGGCTTATCAGGATTCATCCGGAGATGAAGAAGTATGTCCTGGCAGAGCTTTCTGAGGGTGTCTTTCTGATGGACCGCAGCTCTTATCAGACCTGGCAGGAGATTCTTGCGCACGCCATTGACATGCCGCATCTGCCGCTTCCGGTCTCCTCCGTCAACGAGGATGGGTCTGAGGTAAAGAGAAGCGAAGAGACCCTGGTTCCTCTGGATATCCCCTCCTCTCACCCGATTGACGATGATACATCCTGGAACAAGACAGAATCGGAACTCCTTGATTTTGCCCAAAAGTCAGGATGCCTCTCCGATGCATTGAAGGACCTTATCCAGGCCAGGCTGATTGTCTCAAAGAGTCAGATAAGCAAGAACTTCAAATATGCATCCATGCCTTCTGCCAGCGGCTTTGATTACAACGCAAAGCTGTCAATTCTGAGGGCCGCCCTGAAAAACACCGGAGCGGAAGGTTCCCCTCTTCTGAGGCTTGAGCTTCCTGAGGAGACCCTGATAGCCCAGCCGATTGAGATCCTGAAGGGAGACAACAGCTCAAGCATGCTGAAGGCAAGGATTCTTCCTGACGGTATTGACCGGAGCATACCGGTCTCATCGATATTCAAGGTGACTGTCCTCAGATGGATTCTGAGCTGAACTCCCTCTCGTACTCGTCGGACTTCTCTATCCACTGAAGCTCAAGGTCATTCTTCTGATTCTCAAGGTCCTCTTTCCTCTTGGCCAGATCCGCGATCTTCTGGACGTTGCTGTAGTTCTCATGAAGATTCATCAGGGCATTGACCTCAGCAATCTTGACCTCAAGGTCATCGACACTGTTCATCAGGGCCTCTATCTCCGCTTTGAGCTTGTTACGTCTGTTGCGTATCCTGTTGGCCTCTGCCCTGTCAGTCACCGGGGCCTTCTGCTGGGAGAAGTCAAATGAGGCCTTGAACTCGCTGTCACGCTCGGCCTGGCTCTTCGGTGCCTTCAGGACCTTCGCCGCCTTAGGTGCATCGGCCTCAATGCCCAGCCTCTCATCGAGCTTCCACTGGAAATACTC
>JAEEGK010017378.1_pt1 | contig 15697 bp, 7 predicted proteins | sample 8958771 | NCBI WGS metagenome assembly JAEEGK01 (sample SAMN16246547, study PRJNA631951) | gut metagenome | biome: gut microbiome; feature: rumen; material: SC-attached | host: Bos | place: Iran: Karaj | collected 2018-10
GATGTATATAACAATCATGCTATAACATCAAATTTAGAAAAGTTAGGAGTAACTATAAATGATCTGTATTTGTTGATAAATCATGAAAATAATGTTCCTAATCTAGTAAGAGAAATAAGGAATGAGGTTTTAACGGAAGAATTAGATAAAGAGTATGCAGAATTATTTGGGATACCTCTAAAAGAATTTGAAAGGATCGTTATAGAAGAAAAACTTAAAAAACTTGAAATTAATCTTGCGAATATGAATATTGAAATTCCAGAAGATATAATTAATATGCCAAATTCTCAAAAAAAAGTAGATAAATTGTTAAGATTAATAAATAATCCGGCTTGGAATGCTGATAGCTTGTATAAAGAAATACTGAAAAGATGTGAAAAATATAAAAATTTTAATACTGAAACTTTTATAAAAGAAACAGAAAAAAGTGTATTTAAGGGAAAAAACAATGATGACGAAGATCGAAATTTAGTCAAAGAAAACTCGGAACCTTTAAAAGATTATATAGAAGCAAAAAAAGATGAGCTAGTAAATGCCAGAATTAACAAAAAAAAGAATAAATTATTTTTAGAAAAAGTTAACTTTTTGTCTTCCAAAGAAAAAGAGGAAGTAATGAAAGTATTGAAGTTTATTGATAAATGTGGAAAAAAAGAAGATAAGTATAAATTTATTTCAATAATAATGCAAAAACAAAATTCTTTAAATAATATTGCTAATATTAATCTGGAAGAGCAAAATCATATATTCCTTGCCGGTCATGGTGGAGAATACGGAGTAGCACTAGATCTTGATTTAATAGATTCTTTGTTGGATAAGGTTAATTTGGTTGAGGATAATTTATCGAAAGAGATCGCATCAATCATATATAAACATCTATATTTATCACCTAAAGATGTTTCTTCTGCAGTTATAAAAATAGTAAAAAATAATATTAATAATATTGAAAATATTCAATCTGAAATTATTTCTATTAAAAATCCAGAAACAGGAAAAGAAGAATTAATAAATAAAGATACAGGAGAAAAAATAAATAATTTAGAAAAGAAAATAAATCCAGAAACAGGAGAAATAAAATTAATAAATAAAGAAACAGGAAAAGAAATAAAAAATATTAAAATTAAAAAAGATCCAATTACAGGAAAAGAAATATTCATTCCAATAAGTAAAAGTTCTTCAGTTAATAATAGTTTTAAAAGTGGAAATAATAGTATTAGTTATAATTCAAAAGATAATGATATAATAGTTAAAAAAGATTCAAAAACAGGAAAAGAAATTTATATAAATAAATTAACAAATAAACCAGTTGATTATGATAGAAAAAAAGAAATAGATAATTCAAATAAAAAAAAATTAAAAAATAAATTAAAAATTTTTGATTCATCAGATTTATCAAATTCAAATGATAAAAATGCAGAAATAATAAAATTATTAAGAGAAAAAATGTTAACTGAAACAAATATAAATGACAAAAATACAAATAACAACATTCATTCTTCGAGAATAAAAACAAAATTATGTAGAGATAATAATGAAATATTTTTTAAAATAATTAGACAATTACAACATTCAAATGTACAAAAATATAATGATTTACCATATGAAAGTATGATACATTCAATTAAGAATTTAAGAGATAATCGTAATAATAGTGGGAGTAAAAGTCCAAATAAAAATAAAATAAATCCAAATAGTAAAGTTTCTCAGATTTTAAATTCTATTAATTTAAATTGTAATTCTAATACAATTGAAAAAGAGAAGGGTGAAGATGATAATAAAAAGAATAAAAGTGTTAATAAAAAAAGAGTGTATAGTGTAAATTTAAATAATGATAAATTAAAGTCTAAAAAAATGATTAATGGATATATTACTAATTTCAATTCTATTATTCATAAACCAAATGATATTGAATCTAATACAAATAATTCTAAAGATAAATATTATAATATTTTATCATATAATAATAAAAGAATAAATTCAAATAAACAAAATAAAAAACATTTTAAAATAAATACTGATTTTAGAACTCCAAATAAAATAAATTTAATGATAAATAATCAAAAAAATATAATAAATGAAAGTAATATTGGAAATGATGATATTAATAAAATTTCAAATTTAAAATCTGGTTATGTACAAAATAATCGTTATCAAATGTTTAAAAATAAAAATATTCATCAAAAAACTCCAGTTAAAAATACAAAAAGTAATTTAGAAATGCCAAAAGTAAATTTATATGCAAAATATAATAATAATTTACAAATGAGTGTTGATAATAAATCTAATTCTCCTTTAAAAAAATCTAATAAAACTACTACAAATTTACCTGATCTTTCTTCTTATTCTCAAATTAGTGATAATTTTTATAAATTTGCTGATTCTAAAATTAATAATATAATGATACCTAATGCAATGGATTCTGAAGGTTATAAGTATTTTAAAAAATAGGTTTTGATATTTTTATTTATTTTTATATTTGATTTTTGAAATAAAATTTGATTTTTATTAATTTTATATTATTTTTTTGAATTGGACTTTGTAATATTTTTAAGTTTATTTATATTTATTCACTTTTGAAATTTTTACTTTTTATAATAAATAAAAAAATAAATATATTTGTTTATTTTTTATAAATAATATTAATTTTTTAAATAAATATTAAGTAAATAAGTTAAAAATTATTTCAAAAATATACCATTAACACAGAAAAAACAAAAAAATCAAAAATAAAAAAAACAAATACAAAAAAAGTAAAAAAACTAAAAAAAATTATATTTTTAATCTCTAATACTTCTTTCCAACTCAATAAAATCAGGTCTTTTTTTTTCATCAATTTCCAACATTCTTAAAATAACATTAATAAATTCAAAAGAATATCTAGCAACTAAATACCTAACTAAAATATTTTTAATACTTTCCCTATCATTTAATTCTCTAATATTATACAAAGATTGAAAAGTTAAAGTAGAAGCAAAAAAAATACACATTCCCAAAGAGAAAACATCACTTTTAAAACAATTATGAAAAACAACATTTTTTTTTTTTTTCAAAGCATTAAATAAAATAGGACTCATATATAATTCAGTTCCTCTTATCATATGATCATTATTATTATTAAAATTATCATTTATAATTTTAGCTTCTCCAAAATCACATATTTTATATTCATTTCCAACAATTAAAATATTTTGTGGTTTTATATCTCTATGTGCAATTTTATTTTGTTGTAATTTTGATAATGTTTTAATTAAAGATTTTAATATATTTAATAATTGACCTTCTGTATAAAAATTTTTAGTTTCATATCTTTTTTTTATTTCTTTTTCCCAATCAATTGAAGCTAATTCCATTAATACAAAAAATCCATAATTTCCTTCTTCTAATTTTTTACTCTCTGCACCATATATTTTTATTATTCCTTCACATTGTGTTTTTTTTATAAAGTTCATTACTAATTCATATTCTGTTCTTATATTATTTAATTCTTCATTTGATGGAGATATTATTTTTTTTAAAGCATATGATAAATTATTTTTTATCCAAGTTGTTGAATAAATTTTTCCAAATGTTCCTTCACCAACTTGTTTATTTATTATAAAATCTTCTGGATTAAAATTTTCATCTGGTTCAATTATATTTGAATTAATTAAACCATTTTTATTATTATTATTAATGAAATTATTTATATTTATATTTACATTCAAATTTAAATTTATATTTTTCAACATATTTGAATTTATGAGATTTTTTGTTAAATTTTCATTTGATTTATTTTGAATAAAACTATTATCTCTACTTATTTTTTGACTTAAATTTTCATTATTTGAATTATGAATTTTATAATTACTTTCATTAATAAAATCTTCAGTATTTGAAATAGAATCATTTCTAAAATTAAATTGAATTGAATTACTTTTAGGAATTATTTTATTATCTGAAGGTAATTTTTTATATGAAACATAAGGTCCAATTAAACCATTTGTTTTATTTATTTTAATTATATTATTTGAACTTAAATCTTTTTTTTGATTAATTTTTTGTAAAATATTAACTCCAATATTTTTAGAACTTTTATCGCCTGGAATTTTTTTTACAATAGGACGATATTCAGTTAAATTAACATCAAAAGGAGTATTTTTTAAAATTGCTGATTTAATTGAAGAATGCTCATTTTCAATAAAATTTTCTTCAGTTATAGAATTTGAAGAAGAATTTTCATTTCTATATTTTCCAATATAATTAGTATTAAAACTATGATTTGATATTAAATGATTTTTAGGAATAATTTTTAAATTATTTCTAGAATTAAAATTATTATTATTCATACCATAAATTCCATTATGATATTTTTGAAAATTTGTATTATTATCAATTTTTAATTGTGAAGGAATAATAATTTCTAATAAATTATCACATTCTGGACAATACCATTCTACTTTATTATATTCTATTATTTCATTACAAATTGAACAAATTACTACTTTTTTATTTTGTAATTCTCCATTTAATAATATTCCATCACAATCTAAATTATGTAAAAAAAATTTTTCTTTATTCAAATCTACACCACAATTACATTTTAATATCATATTTGGTTTTGCATAATTTTTTTCTATTAAAGCATTTCTTACACAAACTTTTTTTGGTTTATTTTCAAATTTAATATATATTTTAACTTTACTTTGAAATTCTTCACCACATATTTTACATTTAAATTTAGTATTTGATATTTTATTTTTCCATTTACAATTAAAACACTTAAATATTTTTCTTTTATTACTAAAATATAAACCTTCATTACATCTTGGACATTTCATATCTTCATAAAAATAATTTTTACAATGATATTCTTCCCAAGTTGCTTTTTCATAATCTTCAATTTGTTCTTCATCTTTATCATAAATTTCAGAATAATAATCTTCATTACATTCTTTACATAATAAATGAATTTGACTTGGTTTATATATCATATTACAATATAAACAAATTATATAATTAAATTTTTCAAAATAAAAAAATTCTTCTCCACAAATGTGATAACATTTTGAAGTATTATCACAATGTGGATTTATATCTTCAATATTTAAATTATCTAATTTTTTTAAAGATTTTTTTGAACGTAATGATAATATTATTTCTCTTATTTTTTTAACTGATAAAATATCTGGCATATAATATTGAGATTTTAATTTTGATTGTATTTTTGCTAATGATAATTTTGAATATGAATTCATTTTTTCTTTTCCTATTAAAACTGTTGCATTTGTTATTATTTTATTAAATATTGCTTTTTCACCTAAATTTAATATATTTTCAAATATTTCATTATATTCTTCTTCAAATATATCATATAATTCTTTTTCTTCTTTTGTTAATTCTAAATCTTTTAGCTTTTCGTCTAGTTTATCAGCTGTTAAGGAACGCTTTATCATTTTTTTTTAATTTTTTTATATATTTTTTATATTTTTAAAAATGTTTTTATATATTATAATATTTAGATTTATGAAATTATATTAAGGAATTCTTATAATTTATTGAATTTTAATTTGATTTATTTTAATAGTTTAAATAGTAATAAAAGTGTAAAAAATTTCTTAAATAAAGAGATTATAATTTTTTTTATTTTTATTATTTAGAATATAATAATTATATATTATTATATATTTAATAATCAAATAAAAAAATAATAAAAATATTAAATAATTGTTAATAATAAGATGCAACCAATAAAAGAAGTAAATGAAGATGATTCAATATATCAACAAAGAGACAATACAATAGGAAGTGAAAAAATAATAATAGAACAAAAGAAACCTCGTATAATAATAAATACAGAAAAATCTGAATCAGATATAAATGATCAAGATGAAAGAAATTCACGTTATACTCAAAATAATAATTCAAGATTTACTCAAGTAAGTAATGATAACATAATGGAAAATCCATTAAATTACAAAGAAGAAAATAAAAATAATTCCATATCAAATAATACAAACTCAACAAATAATAATAAATTAAGAAAAAATTCCAAAAATAATGAAAAACCAAAAATAAAAGAATATTCATTTAAAATAATAATAGTAGGAGATATTTCAGTAGGAAAAACAAGTATAATAAGTCGTTTCATAGAAAATAAATTTACAGAAGGAATAAAAAGTACATTAGTAAATGAAAATTTAAAGAAAAAAATTCGTATAGATAATTCTACAATAGTAACATTAAATATATGGGATACAATTGGAGATGAAAGATTTAGAATATTAACACATCAATTTTACCAAGATTCCCATGGAGCATTATTAATATTTGATATAACAAATAAAGAAACTTTTAATAAATTAGAAATTTGGATTAAAGATATTATTCAAAATACTCCTCCAGATTGTATTTTAATGATAATTGGTAATAAATATGATTTAAATGAAAATAGAAAAATTTCATATGATGAAGCTAATATTTTATCACAGAGATTTAATATTTCTTATTATGAAGTTAGTGCTAAAAATGGAAATAATATTGCACTTGCTTTTGAACAATTAACATATAGGATTATTGATAAACAAAGAGAAGAAGAAAATAATGTTAATAGATATCTTAGAAAAGATCAAAGAAATACTATTGGGTTGGAAGATGGAAACAATAATAATAGTAATAAAAAGTGTTGTTAAACTTTAAATAATGATATATATTATTAGGAGATTTTTTTTTGTTTTTATATATTATTTAATTTATGTTTTCAAATTATTGTTTTATTTTTATTTTATTTTTTATAAAGATAAGAAAGATTTGATGTAGAATAAAAAGAATTAGATTTTTTTATTTTTTTAAATTATAAATTTTTTAAAATAGATACAAATAAATTTATTTATTATATATTAAAACTTTTTTTTAAAATGATTGAAAAAATTATTTTCTTTGGATAGATGATTAAGAATTTATAAAGAAAGAAGATATTAAAAAGATTTTGGATTCATTAAAAATAAAATATTACATTAAAAACAATTGTGATGAAGGAGTAAAAAATAATAAAAAAAATTAAATTTCAATTGATTCACTTTATAAAGATTTATTTTATTTTTAATTTTTTAAAAGATTAGTTATTAATTCCAAAAATATTTAATATATACAATTGATAAAGAAATATTTATAAAAAAAATAGGTAATAAATTACATATTTAATAATTCTTTTTATAATTAGATAAATTATATTAAAAAAAATGAAATATTTCAAGTCTTTTATCCAGAAATAAAATTTAAAGAAGTATTAAAATATTTTAAAAAAAGTAAAATTATAAATCAAAAAATAAATAATCAATCAATTAATATTTCCAAATTTTAATATTTTTATCCCAAGAAAAAGAAGCTATATTGTCATTGTTTAATACAACAAATCCTTCTATATTATCTTCATGAGCATTATTATAACTTTTATCTAATTTATAATTATCATAATTATAAATATTAATATTATTACTATCTCCTCCAATGAGAAATTTTCCTTTTTTTATAATAACACAAATTCCAAAACAATTAAAATCATTTTCAATTTCAGAAATAATTGATTGTTTAGAAAGAGAAATTATTTTGATTAAATTTAATTCTCCTATAATTAATCTATCATTATCAAGTCTACATAAAGCATTATTATATTTACATTTTGCATTTGGTACATTAAATAAGTTTTGTTGATTTTTTACATTATAAAATTTAGTTCCATCATCTCCAGAACAAACTAAAATATTTTCTCTTTCTAATAATAAAAGTGATTTTATAATTTTTTTTGATTCAGATATTGTTTTTATATTTTTATCTCCATTCCAATATTTAATTTCACCCCCTTGAGAACAAGAAATAAGATAATTTTGATAATAAATAACTTTATTAATCCAACTTGTATGTGCATCATTAATAGTTATATTATTTTCAAATTCATTTCTATTATTTTTAATCCAAGTTTTAATATTTCTATCAAATGAACATGTTACAAAATTAAATTCATCCTTTACATTTACACAAGAAATACTATTTTCATGTGCATTTTGTTTAATTTGTACTGAATTATATTGAGAATCCCATATTATAAAACTTTTATCTTTTGATACTGAAACAAAATTTCCAGATGGAAAAACACTTATTGATGTTATGTGATTTTTATGTGCTTTAAATGAATGTTTATTTACTAATTCATTTGAATTACTTGTCATTGAAGTAAAAGTTTCAAATATATTATTCATTGAAAAAGATTTGTCAATTTGAGTTTTTTTATTTATTATTTCTAAACTTTGAATTAAATAATCTTTAAAATTATTTTTTTTATCATTTTTATATATATTTACATCTTTTATTTTTATAATTTTTAAAAATCTCTCATAATCAGATTTTATTTGAATTAATTTATTTATTTTTTTATCTAATTCCTTTAATAAATATTGAATATTTTGATTTTCATTTGGAGTAATTCCAATTTCAGATAAATAAAAATAAGTATGTCCTATTTGTTTTTTCATACAATTTTTACAAATATTCTTTTGACAATCCGTACAATAAGCACCAATAATTTCTGAATGTTCATTACAAGTAAAATTAAAATAAGGTAATTTTAATTCATTTTGTTTTCCAAAAGTTTTAACTTTAAAAAATTGATGATTAAGATATTGATCCCAATTTAATCTTTTATTCTTATCTAAACAAAGTAAACCAGAAATTAAACTTGCTAATAAAGTATCATTTCCTAATTGTAACTTATCATAATTTTTATAAATATCTTTATATATTTGTACTTCTGTATTTCCTTTAAAAGGATATTCTTTAAATAACATATAATAAATAATAATTCCTAAACTCCATAAATCACTTTTTTCACTTTCATTTTCACCATCTAAAACTTCAGGTGCCATTGTTATAATTGTTCCTATTGCTTGACTTTTAGATTGATTTGTAAATTTACTTTGTAAATTATCTGTAAATTTACTTAAACCAAAATCTGATATTTTTGGAGTTATTTGATTTATTTTATCCCAATATAATAATATATTTGATGGTTTTAAATCTCTATGAAGTATTTTTTTATTTTTCATTTCTTCAAATCCATCATTTAATTCAAGTAATATTTCTCTTATTTCATCTACTGAAAATTTATCATCTCTTGATTTAATATATTGTTCTAAATTTAAAAAACATTTTTCCATTATTATATAATTATGTTTTGATTTTGTCTCTCCTGAATTAATAAATGTAACTATATTTTTAGAATGTAATTTATTCATTATTTCTGATTCTCTCATATTTTCATTATTTTCTAATATTTTTATTGCTACTATTTTTTTTGTTTTTAAATCTCTTGCATTATATACTGTTCCAAATCCACCTTGTCCTAATATTGATATTAATTCATATCCTGGAACATCATCTTTTTTCATCTTTATTTAATTTAATATTAAATTATTCCTATTTTAAGAAATAATTTTTTAAGATATTTATTTTAAGTTAATTAATTAAATTAAAAATTAATTTTAAAATATTAAAAAAAAGGATTAAAAAATAATTAAAGAAAAAAGAAATTATTATTTCTTTAAATTAATCTTCTTCAATAATTTCATCAATTTCTTTTGAACCAATTATACTACTTTCCTTAAATTTATTACTTGAAATATTACTAAATTTATTTCCTTTATTATTATTTTTTTCACTAGGAATATCTTCAGGAATAGAATTAGTACTTTTAATATTTTGAGGAATACTTTCTTTAATACTAGAATTACTAAATCCAATATTTTTATTATAATTACCAGAAATATCTTCAGGAATACTAATTGTAGAATTAATATTTTTATTACTATTAATTTTAATATCTTCAGGAATACTATTTGTAGAATTAATATTTTTATTTTTATTAGTTTTAATATCTTCAGGAATACTATTTGTAGAATTTATATTTTTATTACTATTAACTTTAATATCTTCTTGAATACTATTTGTAGAATTTATATTTTTATTTATATTATCTTCTGGAATTATTTGTGATTGATTTGCTATTATTTTATTATTTTTATCATTTATTTCTTCATCAATATCATTATTAAAGTCATTATATCCTTCAATATTTTCTTCAATAGTACTAATAGTTTTTTTTCTTTTATTTGAATTACCACTTTCTAAAACAGAATTAATTAAACTATTAGTACCACCTGATTTTTGTGAAGAAACAGATTTTTTTACACTTTTCTTAGGAATAATATTTTTTTTATTATTAGTACTAGTAGAATTATTAAAATTATTACTAGAACCTTTATTTTTAGAATTAATATTACTAGAAATATTTTCAAAATCATTATATTCATTAGATTGACTATTAATATTTTCAGGAATTGTTTTTGATTCTTTTAATTCTTTATCAACATAACTTTTAATTTCTTCAACATCTGGTTCTAATGCAGAATTTTCTTTACTTTTTTTTATTTGAGAATAAGCTTTTAAATATTCATTATTATCATCTATTTCTTCATAATTAACATTATCATTATTATCAAATTCATTATTATAATTTTTTTCTTCTTCATCATTTTCATTTTGTTTTTCTTCTATATTTTCATTAAATTCATTTTTATATCTTTTCATACTCATATTATATGTATTAATTGGTAAATTTCTACTATTATTTGGAATAAAGGAAATTTGAGGTACTTTTCCTTCTTTTAAATCTCTTTCATATTTTTCTTTTGTTGAATTATACATATAATTTATCATTTCTTTATCTGTCATTTTTTTTTGTTTTCTTGGATAATAATTTTTTTCTTTTATTGAATAAGGTTCATTTTTTTTCTTTTTAATTCTTTCTCTTTTTTCTCTTTCATCTAATTTAAAATCATTTTCAGTTTGTGAAAAAGTAGTTTCATTTTTTTTTTTTGATTTATTATAATTAGAATCATTATCATCATATTTATTATTATTTTTTTCTTCATGTATAATTCTAATAACAGTTTCTTCTTTTTTTTTCTCAGGTTTATTATGAGTATAATATAAAGCAGGTGGATTTCTATTATCAGCATTTAATAAATTCATAATTGATAAAACATTTTTTTCTCCTTTCCAATAATCATCAGGATGATTTTCTTTTTGAATATTATTATCATTAATCTCATTATTATTATCATTTTTATAATTTAATAATTGATTAACATCATCATTTATTTCAGTATAAGTATTAACTCCTTTATTTTCTTGATTATTAGTTTGAGTTAAAGTATCAATTAATTGTTTTTTAGTCTTTTCATTCATATCCATTCTAATATGATCACTTTTCATAATATTATCAGTATTTTGCATTCTTAAATCATTTGTATAAGGCTTTGCACAAGTATTTAAATTTTCTCTTCCATAAACATTTTTAATTGCATTATTATTAACAAATATTTTTTCTTGATTTAAAGGAAAAGTATTAATTTCATATTTATAATATTCTCTTCTTATTAATAAACTAATTTCAAATTCTGCAACTTTTTCTAATGAATTATCAAATAATTTTAATATATTTCTTCTTGGTTTTGGTGTACTTCCACTATATTCTAAAAATGAATCATATGCAAATATTGATATATTTAATCTACTACTTCCAATTATTTTCATATCACCAAAATTTTTGTCTATAAACATTATATACATTGGTTTTTTTATTAAATTTTCTTTTAATTCTGGAACTGTCATTTCAAAATATGAACTTTTACCTTGATTAAATATTATTTTTTCCTCATTGTATATTACATTTCCAGATAATGTTAATGTTGGAAAATCTAAAAAACGAAATGCAAGTAATGGTTGTTTCATTTGTCGAAGAAGTTCTCTTGGTAAATATAATTCAAATATAAAAAATTCAAAAAGAAATATTGGTTTATTGTGAAGTTGATTTGGAATGTTACTACCTTTTTTTTTATTTAGTTCATCTATTAAATAATTTATCATTTGTAAGTAGTCACTTTCATTTTGTGCTTGAAATGTTGGATCCATTTTTTTTAATTTTGATTACAAAAATTATATTTTATTTTTTTTTTTATAAATTTAATTCAATTAAAATTCAATTTTTTAGTTTAATTTTATCTTTTTGTTTATAAATAAGTTTCTATAAAATAAAAAAATATAATTTAATTATAAACAATAATAATATAAAAAAGTAAAAACAAATAAATAATATATTAATATTTTATCCATCAAATTGATAATCAATTTTTAAATCATCATAATCAACATCTAAAAAATATTTATCAATAATATTTAAATTAATATTTGATTTAACTTCACCTTGAATAGAATTATCCATTAATTTTCCATTAGCAGCACATTGAAAATTAGTAGTTAAAACTTCTCTATTTCCAATAAACAAGAATTTTTCATCTTTTTTTAAATAAACACCATTTGGAATTTCACCTTCAATACTTATAATATTTTTAAAATAAACATTTAATTTAAAATGAATATCATTATCATGTTGATTTTTAATATAAACAAAACCAAAAGAAGTATTTTTAAAATGATTTCCAGTAAATAAAACTAATTTATGATTTGTAAATCTTTTTCTATATTTTTCCATATTTTCAACAGTATCACAAATTATTTTTTTTAATAATGATAAATCTTTATCAGAATCACATTGTTTAAATTTAAATTTTCCATTTCCATAAATACAAACATTATATTTTCTAATAGGAGCTTTGATTGAATTATAATTAACATTATAAATACATAAATATTCTCCTTTATTTAAATGAATACTTAAAGATTGATTAAATGAACTTCCAACATAAATAAATTTTTTATTTGCATTATCAAAAGTAACTAAAATAATATTTTCATATACTTCTTCTTCAGGTTGAATTTTTCTATGAATTCTTCCAATTTTTTTATTAATTTCAATGATATAAATTCCATTATCTTCAATTAATATTTTAAAAACATTAAAAAACTTAGCATTATCTTTATTAATAATAAAAGAACTACAAATTAAATTTTTAATTGGAACACAAATAGTAACAATTTGGAAAAATTTTAAAAAATTAATATAATCAATCCAAAAGACACCATCATTATTATTTTTCTTATTTTCATAACCAAAAATTTTTTTTGCTTCACTAGTCCATTTATCACTAAAATCACTATAATCTCCATTCCATTCACCTTCACCAAAAGGATTTCTTAATTTTAATAATCTAACATTTTCTTTATTAACAATACCTTCTTTTGCTGTTATTAAAGAAAAACAATGATTACATATTAAACCATATTTCTTTAAATCATTATTTTTTTCTCTAATAAAACAAGTCATAATACAATTATTAATATCACAATTATAAATATTTTTCCATAAATTTTCTTTATTTTCTAAAGAAATTTCAATTGGTATTGTTGGAAAAGGAGTAAAAAATTCAAAAACTTCTTTTGGATAACCACATAAAATATTAACATATCCTTTATTTATTTTAGCCCATGCTTTTTCTAAAAAAACACCCCATAAATTTTTATTTGGAGCATCTGAAAAAATTGGTTTATTATTTTCTTTATTAATAGGAAAATAATCATCAATTAATACAACTTTCCATTTACCATCTATTTTAATATTAATTTCAATTGGTTCATCTTTTTTTATTTTTATAGTTTTAAATAATTGAATAATTAATTTTGGAAATTCTGCAAGTGATGAAATAACAGAAACAAAATAAGCATCTCCAATTTGTCCTAATTTAATATCTTCAATTGATATATTATTATTATAAAAAATATCTGAATTATTTCCCCATATTTCATAATAATGTTTAAATATTATATTTTCTTCTTTTATTTCTATTGGTAATATTGAATTATTTCTTCTTTTTTCATTTTTATCTATAAATTTACCATTTTCTTTTCCAAAATATGAATCTAAATTTGGAGGAAAAATTTTATCATTAAATGGAATTTCTGGTTTTTGATTTTTATAGTAATTTTCATTTTGAGATAAGAATTTATTTTGATTTTTTGTTATTGATTGTATTGAATGTTTTTTTAAAGTACCTTTTATTATTGTTGTTGAAGTTTTTGTTGGTTGTGATGAACTACATCCCATTTTATATTTTTGTTTTATTTTTTTTCTCGTTTTTTTTGTTGTTTTTTTTAATTAGTAATATTTATTTTATTTAATTATTTATTTAATATACTTAAATTATATTTTGTTATTAAAATATATTTTAAATTATTATATATTATTTATATAATATATATATTTTTTAATATTACATATCTATTATTTAAAAATTTCATTCTTTTTATGTAAAAAAATTATTTATTTATTTAAAGACTGTATAATAAAATAATTTATATTTTCTTGATTAAACAAATCATTTTGAATTATTCGTCCAATTTCAATTCCGTTTTTAAAATAAATCAAAGTTGGAACATAATTTAATTTTAAAAATTTATTATATTTATAAGCATATTTTTTATTTTTATCAATAGGAATATTAACCCATAAAATTGAATTGTTATTTTTAACAATCTTTTTACCATTTGAAACAAATGGATCTGCAATATTACAATCTCTACACCAACTTAAATTATTATTATCTTTTGAACCAAACATAAAAACAAACAAATTTCTTTTTTCATTTATTAATTCTTCAAGAGTTGTTGTAAAATCAAAATAACTTAAAGTTATTTCTGATTTATCATTTGGAAAATTAACATTCTTATATATATTTGATTTATTTATTGGAAAAGAATAATTATTTTGGAAATTATGATTATTTGTGTTCTTATCATTTAATGAAGAATTAAACGAATAATCATTAAAATTTGATATATGAAAAATATTAGTTTTATTAATTTTTACTACAGGATTATTTTTTTTTTTTGAATAAATTTGATTATAAATAGAATTATTATTTGTTTTATTATTATAATTACTAAAATTTGAACTAGGGAAATTTTGAATATTTTTATTATTAATTAATGAAAATAAATTTCCTTTATCTAAATATTTATGTTTATTTTCATCATTATTATTTACTTTTATTATATTTTTTAAATATTCAATTTTTTTCGAATATTTATCAAAAAATTCTTCCATTGAATTTATATTATATTTTGTTCTATTATTATAATCATTTTTTAAATGGTTATTTTTAAATGAATCATTGATATATTTGTTAATATTATTAGATCTATTTGGAACAGTATTTAATCTTATGGCTGAAAAATTATAATTTGTTGTAGTATTTAGAATTTCTGGATTATATATTTGAAAATGTTTAATTTTTTGAGAATAATTTGAATATTTGTTTAATATTTCTTGAATTTTATTATTGGAGTGATTTATTGTTGAATATTTTATATAATTATTATCTATTTTTGCAATTTTATCTGATAATGAATTTTGTTTTTTAATTTCATTCATTTTTTTTAACGATTTTAAGAAAAATAAATGTAAAAAAAAATAAAAAAATTATTTAAAAAATATAATTAATATAAAAATTATAATAAATATATAATAAAAAATATATATATATAAAATTTTCAATTTATAAATAAAATTAAATTTAAATGAGAATAAATATTTATTTAGAAAAACTTTAATTTACATCAAATTAAAAAATAAACTATATATTTAAATAATTTCAATAAATAATATATTTCATATATTAAATATATTTTGGGGATTGGGGATTGGGGATTGGGG
>JAEEGK010017379.1_pt1 | contig 15696 bp, 11 predicted proteins | sample 8958771 | NCBI WGS metagenome assembly JAEEGK01 (sample SAMN16246547, study PRJNA631951) | gut metagenome | biome: gut microbiome; feature: rumen; material: SC-attached | host: Bos | place: Iran: Karaj | collected 2018-10
CCATCGTCTCCACAGGGAAGGTAAGCACACTTCTCAAGCGTTCGGCATTGAACCACTTCATGAAACGCTTCTGGAGCCAACTCAGCGATTCCCAGTCGGGTTTTGTGCCGTCAGGGAAGTAGAAATTGCCGAAGAGAGACTCAAAATAATTCTTGTCATAGTAAGCGATGTTCCAGAACACCGATTGGTAATTCCTTGCGCCCGCAGGTTGGTTCAAGGAATAGACAATTTGCTGGAAGCAGTCGGTAATGACCTTGTCGATGGTGCGTGGTTTCAACGAAAAGTCAACCACTTCGTCGGCGCGTTTGTAATAGTCTTGGCCGTAGTCCTTGGCGATGAAGTAGTTCATATACATCAGGAACTCCGGCGTGGCGCAGGCACCCGACAATTGCGATGAGACCATGAACACCATATTAATAAATCCGCCGCAGAAGGAACGCAGCTTGGTGGGGGCGGTTGAGTTGCCGCCTATGGAAGCTGTGCCTTCGTTAAGCCAAGGATACATGGTGATGGAGGCGCAGTAGTTGGCCAGACTGGTCTCATCGTTCTTGTAGATAAAATGGTTGTTGAGCAAATAGAGGTAACGGTCGGCAAGTTCTTTACCAAACATTTCTTTGATACGGTCCGTCAGCAGGCGGCGGTTGATGCGGATGAAGCTCGACTTGGGCAGCTCGCCGATGAGCGTGGCGATGTTCTTCTTCTCCACGTTGGCGTTGGCGTCGTACTTCGAGCCAGTGGCGGCGTTTGAGGCATTGACATAGTTGCTCAGGAAGTCGATTTTCTCGCGGATTTCGCGGTCTTCGGTGTGCTTTTGGCGGTAAAGGATGTAATTTTTGGCTACAGTATAATACTGTTCCGCCATTAATGCCGTCTCCACCTGGTTTTGGATTTCCTCCACGGTGATGCCGTTGGTCACACGGACGCGACTCAAGATGGAGTTCAAATCCTCATCGGTGGCGTAGAAGCCTGAAGCGAGAAAAGCCTTGCTAATGGCGATTTTAATTTTGTCTAAAGAGAAGGCTTCCTGCTTGCCGTCCCTTTTAGTAATATACAATCCTCCGTTGCTCATATAATGTGCTCGTTTTCTGTTTGTTGCATCAAAACTGATGCCTAATATAGTTGTCGTTTTCAATGGTTCGGCACGCTACCCTTATCCCGAGGGATGGCAATGCTTCAGTTTCCAAGGCAGGTCTTCTGACTTACTCCCTTCCGAACGGCCTTCCCGTCTTCTTAGTCTTGACAGTGGCATGGGGTGTCCGGCATGTTTCAGAGCTCACAGCTACGGGTATAGTCCCTGATTTTCACGGGGTTCCCTTTTCATCTTCTCCCAAGAACCTTGTTTTGCAAAGGTATAGCATTTTGGTTTCACAGCGCAAATTAATTCTTTATTTTTTTGTCAACAAAATTATCAACAGGGTTAATTGGGTGATTTCATTATCTTTGCAAAAAATTTCGCATTTGATATGGCAAAAAAGAAAAAAATCGAGAATAAACTCAGCACATTTACCAGTGTGATCTTGGGCATCTTTGCCGACCAGCCTTTCCGCCCGAAGAACTACAAGCAGGTCTGTAAAATCATGGGTATCAAAGACCAAGCTGGAAAAGATGTGGTCTACAATTTGCTTATTGATTTAAAAGACAAAGGCTTGCTGCAAGAAGTGCGTCCCTACAGCTATGTAATGGGTCCCGAAGGTATGGCTCAGTTTGGACCAAAGACGAAATATGTGGAGGGTACGGTCGAGATGAAGTCGACAGGAAAGGCATACGTGGTGCGCGACGACGGCGAAGGCGAGGATATCTTTATCGCAGCTCAGGATACCTACAAGGCGCTGCATGGCGACCGTGTGCGTGTGGCTATGTTCCCCAAGCGCAACAACAGCAAACCAGAAGGCGAGATTGTCGAAGTACTCGAACGCAAACATACCGAGTTTGTGGGCGTGCTCACTATCTCCCATGGTTATGTCTTTGTCCGTCCTGATGTGGATTGGATGCCTGTCGACATCTTCATTCCTCGCGGTGACCTTAATGGTGTCAAGGACGGTATGAAAGTTATTGTCCATTTGGTGGATTGGCCTGACGGCTCGGGTAATCCCTTTGGTGAGATTGTCCGTGTATTGGGTAAACCTGGCGAGAATGATGTAGAAATGGAATCCATCTTGGCCGCCCATGACTATCCGATAGAGTTTCCAGAAGATGTGGAGCGTGAAGCGGCACAGATTCCAGTCAAAATCAGTGCGGCTGAAATTAAAAAACGCCACGACTTCCGTAAGACATTCACCATCACCATCGATCCTGCCGATGCCAAGGACTTCGATGACGCTATTTCGTTGCAAAAACTACCCAACGGCCATTGGCAAGTGGGTGTCCACATCGCTGACGTTTCGTACTATGTACGCAAAGGCTCTGCCATCGACAAGGAAGCACTCGATCGGGGTACTTCCGTCTACCTCGTCGACAGAACCATCCCTATGTTGCCCGAAAAACTGTGCAACAATGTGTGTTCACTTCGTCCCAACGAAGAAAAACTGACTTTCTCTGTCGTGTTCGAAATGGATGACGATGCCAAGATTTACGACAAATGGATTGGCAAGACCATCATCAAGTCATGCCGCCGCTATACCTACGAGGAGGTACAGACCATGATTGAAGGCGGTTCTGGCGACTATAAGGACGAAATCCTAACCTTCAATAGTTTGGCGACTAAACTGCGCGAAAAGCGTATGGAGGCAGGCAGCATCAATTTTCACTCGGAAGAGGTGAAGTTCATTTTGGACGAAAACAAGAAGCCCATCGACACCTACGTGCGAGTGCAGAATGAGTCGCATGAACTTATCGAAGACTTCATGTTGTTGGCTAACCGAACGGTGGCCGAAACCTTTGGTCAACCTGATAGCAAATGGAGCAACTACACCTTTGTCTATCGTGTCCATGATGAACCCAATCCCGAGAAACTCAACAAGTTTATGTTGCTTATCTCACGTTTGGGCTATTCCATGAACATCAGCAACCGAAGCACTTTGGTCAACTCTTATAACAAGCTCTTCGAGGATGTGGAGGGCAAGGGTGAGAAGAACCTCATCCAGACCGTTGCCCTACGCACTATGGCAAAGGCCGTCTATAGCACCGACAACATCGGCCACTACGGCTTGGCGTTCGATTATTACACTCATTTTACTTCACCCATCCGCCGTTATCCCGACCTAATGGTACATCGATTAATTGAAAGATATCTCATTGAAAACCAAGGCTCTGTCAATAAGAAGGAATATGAAGAGATGTGTGTCCACGCCAGCGAGATGGAAAAGCAGGCTGAAGAGATGGAACGCCAATCCATCAAATACAAACAGGCGGAATACCTGCAAGATAAGATAGGTCAGGTATTTGAGGGTTTGGTTTCAGGCGTGAGCAAATGGGGTCTGTTTGTGGAACTGAAAGGCAACAAATGCGAGGGTTTAGTGCGCTACGAAGACCTTCCTGGTGACTATTATTACCTCGACGACGACAACTTCCGTGTCATCGGGCAGGACACAGGACGTATCATACAACTCGGCGATGAGGTGCGCATCCGCGTGAAGGCCGTCGACCTCTTCAAGCACAAGATGGACTTTGAAATGCTGGCTGACACGCTGCCTAAGAAATCGAAACAAAGAAGAAGGTATTAAGAATAATTGTACTTTTGCATTTTAAAACTAACTGAAATGAAAAAACATAGCCAATTTTTAGCCTTAACAGCTTTACTGCTCATTGTGGCAGCTGGTTTCACTGGCTGTAGAAAAAAGTACCAAATCCAAGTCCCAACAAACAATATTTGTTTTGGTTTGGAGGCTGGCTCTCAGCCTTTTGACCTCAAAGCCAACTGCGAATGGACCATCACCAAGAACGACGACGTCGACTGGTATACCATTAGCCCGATGAGTGGAAAAAACGATGCCATCCTCGTCATTACCGTTGAAGCCTTGGAAGATGCCGATTTCCGTGAAGCCTCCTTTGTCATCAACTCGCCTGGGGGTCACGAGAGCCATACAATTTTCATCTCCCAAAATAGAGTGGATTTTGAGGGCTTTTACAATAAAGTGTTTGGCGTGTCAAGTGTAGAGCATTGGAACACTGACTTTTATGACCAAATGATTGAGGATACGTATGAGCATTACGAGTTTAACCCATACGACACGACAACGGGTTATACTATGTATTTCCTTGCCGATGGAACAGGGGTGCAGATGGACCATCATAAGGACACGGCGGTCTATTATGCTTTCAACTATGAATACAATCCCGATGGTCAGATTCTTCATATCGAATTTGAGACGGTTGAGGATGCACCCGAAAATTATGCCCCACAGGTGCTGACTGCTAGTGACTCTCTATTCCGTTTCATCCATGAATACAAGGATCATTGGTGGGAACGCGCCGATATGCGCAAAATAGGTACCATCATTCCTTCAGAAAGAGCCTTTCTCAAAAGTGTAGCCATCAAGCGCAAGGGGGATGAACCAATATTCCAATTCTGATGATTTGATGTAGAGATATTGCGCGCGTTGTCTCTAACATTATAAATCTGTCATCTTATGAAAACAAAAAAGAAATACCAGATCTTGGCAATAATAGCCTTGTTATGTCTTATGGGTTGCGGTAAAGACTATAGCATTGTAGTGTCATCGCAAGACTTGCGTTTTGGGTTGCAGTCGGAGAGTCAAACCGTTATCGTCAACGCCAACTGCAAATGGAAGGTGACCAAGAACGATGATGCTGACTGGTACACTGTTTCGCCTATGTCGGGTAAGGCAAACGATAGCATAATTACGGTAACTGTCAAGGATTATAATGGAGGCGATTTCCGAGGGTCGTCTTTTGTCATCAGTTCGCCAGGCGGCCATGTCTACCGTACCGTCTTTGTCAGTCAAAACAAACTCGATGTCTATAGTATGATTAATAAGGTATATGGCTTGACCTTTTTAGAACAATGGAATACAGACTATTATGGGCAAATTATAGAAGACGAGTACAAGCATTTCGAGTATAATCCCTACGATACGACTAAAGGCCAGCAGATGTTTTTCTTCGAAGAGGGTCAGGGTATGCAAAGACGCGTGAAAAACGACACAGTCGTTTACTATTCTTTCGATTACGAATATGTTCCTGATAGCAGCATTTTGCATATTACGTTCCATTTGGAGGATAGCACCCTTGAGTCTTACAGTCCCGAAGTGCTTTGCGCCTCCGACTCGCTCTATCGCGTGTTTCACGAGTACAAACCCAGCTGGTGGGAACGCGCTGATTTGCGCAAGATTGGCATCATCAATCCAACTGAAAAAGCAATACTAATGCGTAATGCTACAAAACGCAAGAAAGGTGAGCCCATATTCATCACAGATTAAGGCATGTCAAAGAAACTGATTCGCTATATTTCTGTTTATGGCATCGGCGTTTATCTATTGGCGCTGTTGGTCATCAGTTTTGCGTTTCGTGAACATGCCATGCAGCTTAAATGGTTATTGTGGGGCATAGGGGAAGTATTGTTTTTCTTTGTACTGACTACAGTCTTTTATCCGCGCTGGAAAAACGATGAGCCTAAAAAGTTTTGGCGCAAAGTGTTTTGGGCGGCATTGGCCATACGGTTGCTTTATGTCGTTTTTTCATACTTTTATTTTAAACATACAGAAGGAATCCCTTTCGACGGTCCAGGTGACGCTGTGGGATATTACAATAGGAGTGTGTTGTTGTCGAGACACATTCGGAAAGGCGATTTCGGGTTTGCCATCGATGTTATTGGGAATTATTCTATTGGCTATTCCGATCGCGGCTATCTGATTTGGCTCACTTTTCTTCATACCCTATTCGGTCGGGGCGTGTTGGTGGCAAGGATTTTCAAGGCTTTGATGAGCGCCTATCTGTGCATTGTGGTCTACAAGTTGGCTTCACGAACTTTCGGTGAGCGCACAGGCCGACTGGCTGCCGTGATGTGTGTCTTTATGCCCATTTTGATACAATTGACTGGAATGCATATCAAGGAAATGGAAATGATATTCCTTTCCATCCTTGCCCTCGAACGCTTGGATTACCTCATTCGGAGCAAGAAATATACCTTTTGGAATATCCTGTTTCCCATCCTGCTCATAGGGCTGTGTTTTGGGTTCAGGACAGTTATTGGTATGTGTCTTGTTTTCGCGTTTTTGGTTTTCGTCATTCTTTCGCCCAAAAACTTGGTGAACAGAAAAGGCAAAATCATCACTTTGTCGGTCACGACTGTTGTTTTTCTGGTGTTCCTTTTCACGATGATAGGAAGCGAGATGAAAATCATCTATAGAATTAATTTCAGCGGCACGGACTATATGGCCAAAAAATATGAATCTTTAGGTTTACAACATACTGAGATTGCAAAAAGCAAGTATTTGTTTCCCGGAGCATTTGTTTTGCCTTTGTCTCCCATGGTGAAAGAGGCGCCTAATCACAACAAGATGATCCATGGTAGCACTTACGTCAAAAACTTCTTGGCTTTTTTTGCCATGTTGGCCATAATGATAGCCATAAGACAGAGAAAATGGCGCGATTTCAGTCTCATAGGTGCTTACGAACTATCATATTTAGCCATAATTATGTTCACTTTCACTTCCAATTCCGAGCGATTCCACGAACCTGCCATACCCTTAATGTTGGTTATGGCGGCTTATGCCATGACTCACTTGCGACGTAAGGACTTGACCTTGCTCTATGTGTATTGCGGCTTGCTTTTCGTGGCTTTGTTCGTATGGAATTGGTTGAAGTTGGCGGCACGAGGAATGGTTTGATTTGTAATAAAATTTCATCAGAATATGGGAAATAAACTTCTTCGACATATTTCGCTCATAGGCATAGGATTGTATTTGGCAGCCTTGCTTACGGTTACTTTGGTGTTCAGAGAACATGCCTTGCAACTGAAATGGATGTTTTGGGGCATCGGGGAAGTCTTGTTTTTCTTCGTTCTGGCCACTGTTTTTTATCCTCGCTGGAAAAATGACGAACCTAAGAAGTTTTGGCACAAGGTGTTTTGGATAGCCTTGGCCATTAGGGTGGTGTATGTCTTCGTGATGTGCTACTATTATTATTGGGAGACCGGCATCGGCTTTGAATACAATGCGGGCGACAGCATTTGGTATCATCAAGAGGCGGTCCATCTTTCGAGAGCAATTCATGAGGGCTATGTTTCTTACGTCTTCAAGTATTTGAATGCCTATACGATGGGTTGGTCCGACCAAGGTTACTTGCTTTGGCTGACGTTGGTTTACAGTATTTTTGGTCGCAGTTGGTTGGTGCCGAGGCTTTTCAAGGCTTTAATGAGTGCCTATCTTTGTATCGTGGTTTGGAAGTTGGGTTCGCGCACATTTGGTGAGCGTACAGGTCGTGTGGCTGCCGTAATGTGTGTGTTTATGCCTGTTTTGATACAGATTTGTGGTATGCATACAAAGGAAATGGAAATGATTTTCTTGTCTATCCTTGCCCTTGAGCGTATGGATTATCTCATTCGAAGAAAAAAATATAGTGTTTGGAACATACTTTTCCCCATCCTGCTCACAGGTTTGGTTTTTGGGTTTCGTACCATCATCGGTATGTGCCTTATTTTTGCTTTCCTAGTTTTTGTGGTGTTGTCTTCAAAGGATTTGGTGGGCAAAAAAGGCAAAATCATCACTGTTTCTATTATAGGGGTTGTGTTTTTGGTCTTCTTGTTCTCTCCCATAGGTAGTGAGATGAAAAACATTTACCGTATGAAATTCAAGGATTTGACCTATCAATCTGAGAAATATGATTCGTTGGGTATGAAACATGGTGAGTTGGCTCAAAGTTGGGTTTTGGCACCAGGGGCTTTTGTGTTGCCTTTGTCGCCTATGGTGGAGGAGGCACCTGACAACAACAAGATGTTCCACGGTAGCATCTATGTGAAGAATTTCTTGGCTTTCTTTGCCATGCTGGCTATTGTCGTCGCTTTTCGACAAAAAAAATGGCGTGATTTCAGCCTGATTGGGGCTTACGAGTTGTCGTATTTGGTTATCATCATGTTTTCCTTTGCCGCCAATTCGGAACGTTATCACGAACCTGCTATACCTTTAATAATAATAATGTCTGCCTATGCGATGACACATTTGCGTCGTAAAGACTTGAAACTCTTCTATGTATATTGCGGTGTGCTCTTCATTGCCTTGTTCGTATGGAATTGGCTGAAATTGTCGGCACGAGGCTTGGTGTAAAAAATTTCAAAGAAAAACCTTGCGGTTCGCCAAAAAGTCGTATCTTTGCAGCCGCAAATCGTAAGATTGGCTCTGCCGAATCGGAGATTTCAACGTAGTTAATAGGGTACCTTGCCCGAGTGGTTAGGGATCGGTCTGCAAAACCGGGGACGGCGGTTCGAGTCCGCCAGGTACCTCAAAAGCCTGCTGAGTTTCGGCAGGCTTTTTTTGTAAATGTGCATTTTTTGGCTTCAACAAAACAAGAAAAGCATCATTTTACTATTTTTGCGCTTTATTTTCAATCTCAACGATTATGACAAACCCGGAAGAAGAAAAAGTTACGGAAAAGAAATCGCTCAATTTCATTGAAGCGAAAGTGGAAGAAGATCTCGCCAACGGCAAGAATGGTGGACGTGTGCAGACACGTTTTCCCCCAGAGCCGAACGGTTATCTCCACATTGGCCACGCCAAGGCCATCTGCCTCGACTTCGGCATCGCCGCCCAACATGGCGGCGTGTGCAATTTGCGTTTCGACGACACCAACCCCACCAAGGAGAACATGGAGTATGTCGATGCCATCAAAGAGGATATCCAATGGCTTGGCTACCAGTGGGGTAACGAATACTACGCCTCCGATTACTTCCAGCAACTTTGGGATTTTGCCATAGAACTGATTAAAAGAGGTAAGGCCTACATCGATGAGCAAAGCTCCGAGGAGATTGCTGCGCAGAAGGGTACGCCTACACAGCCCGGCATTGAGAGTCCGTATCGCAACCGTCCCATCGAAGAATCGCTCGATTTGTTCAACAAGATGAACAATGGTGAGATTGGCGAGGGAAAGATGGTGCTTCGTGCCAAAATCGATATGGCCAACCCGAATATGCACTTCCGCGACCCAATCATCTACCGTGTGGTCGACACACCTCACCACCGCACAGGCACCAAATGGCATGCTTACCCGATGTATGATTTCGCCCACGGACAAAGCGACTACTTCGAAGGTGTCACCCACTCACTCTGCACCTTGGAATTTGTGGTGCATCGCCCGCTTTACGACCTCTTTGTCGACTGGCTCAAAGAGATTCGTGGCGAGGGCGACAACATGGACGACAACCGTCCCCGCCAGACTGAGTTCAACAAGCTGAACCTCAACTATATCTTGTTGAGCAAGCGTAACCTGCTCGTTCTTGTCAACGAGGGCTTGGTGAGTGGCTGGGATGACCCGCGCATGCCCACGATTTGCGGCTTCCGTCGCCGAGGCTATACACCGAGCGGCATCCACAAGTTCATCGACAAGATTGGCTATACCACCTACGATGCCTTGAACGACTTCGCCTTGATGGAGAGTGCCATCCGCGAGGACCTCAATGCCACAGCTACTCGTGTTGCTGCTGTGGTCAACCCAGTGAAACTGGTCATCACCAACTATCCTGAAGGACAAGTGGAAGAAATGGAAGCCATCAACAACCCCGAGGACGAAACAGCCGGCAGTCATAAGATTGCCTTCAGTCGCGAGTTATGGATTGAGAAAGAGGACTTCATGGAGGATGCTCCAAAGAAGTATTTCCGCATGACCCCTGGTAATGAAGTGCGCCTAAAGAACGCCTACATAGTGAAATGCACAGGCTGCAAGAAGGATGAAAATGGAGAAGTCGTTGAAGTCTATGCCGAATATGACCCCGACACGAAGAGCGGTCTGCCGGGTGCCAACCGTAAGGTAAAAGGTACCATCCATTGGGTGAGTTGCGAGCGTTGCCTTGAAGCTGAGGTGCGCATGTACGACCGCCTCTGGAAGGTGGAGAACCCGCGCGATGAACTCGCTCGCTTGCAAAACGAAGGCAAGACCGCGCTCGAAGCCATGAAGGAAATGATGAACCCCAACTCGCTTGAGGTGCGCCCCGTTTGCTATGTGGAGGAATATCTGGCCGACGCCAAGCCGCTTGACCATTTCCAGTTCCAGCGCATCGGTTATTTCACCGTCGACAAGGACAGCACGGCAGGCCATTTGGTCTTCAACCGCACCGTGGCGTTGAAAGACACCTGGGCAAAAACCATGTAATCTACGTTTGTAGAGACGTTGCGTGCAACGTCTAAACGAAACCGACAATGTAATTTGTAATCATCTTGAATGCATTGTTTTGTGGAGACGGAGTGCACACCGTCTCCACATTTTTTATGCGATGGGGTCGCGCAATTTGTCGTTGTGTATATGGCGTTCCCTGTCACGCGAGGTCTTCTTCTCCATGTTTTTGGCGAAAGCCTCGGTGAGGTCGACGCCAGTTTGGTTGGCGAGGCAAATCAGCACCCAGAGAATGTCCGCCATTTCGTCGGCCATGTTGCGGTTCTTGTCTGATTCCTTGAAGGATTGGTCGCCATAGGTGCGGGCGATGATACGGGCAAGTTCGCCGACTTCCTCGGTCAGCAGAACCATGTTGGTCAGTTCGCTGAAATAACGCACGCCGTAGGTCTTGATCCATTCATCGACGGCGGTTTGGGCTTCTTTAATTGACATTTGTTTAGTTGTTGATTGTTTAATTGTTGAAATGGTGCCTTCGACAGGCTCAGGCACCCTTCACTTTTTGGTTGGCAAAGGTCCCTGAGCCCGTCGAAGGGCCGACCAAAATTAGATGTTTTTTCGTTTCCTTCGCCCAAATCCAACAATAATCGTAATTTTGCACGTTATTCTATCATGATGAAAGGTAAAGTGTTGTTCATACTATCCTTGTTCCTCCTGTTGTCGCAACTCGTTGTGGCTCAAGAGCAAGACACTGTGCAACGCAAGAAAACCCGCATCAACATTTTGCATTATGATGTAGCCACTTACTCAAAGAGTATGGGCGATGTGCAACGGCTGATTGGCCATGTGAAGATGCGTCACGATTCGGCTTATTTCTTCTGCGACAGTGCCTATTACTACCAGAAAAACAACAGCTTTGATGCCTATCAGAACGTCCATATCATTGTTAACGACAGCGTGGAGGTTTTTAGCGACTTGCTGAATTACGACGGCGATACTCGTTTTGCAGAGTTCCACGACAATGTGCACCTACGCGATGACTCCACCAACCTTTACACCGAATACCTCACATATGACCGTAATTTACACTTGGCTTGTTATCCCGACAGCGCAATTACAATCCGTGGTGATAAGACCCTAAAGAGCCATTATGGCTACTACCGCGACCGACTCAAAGAGTTTTCGTTTTTTGAGAATGTTGAGGTTTATAGTCCTAAGTATCAGATGTATACCGATACTTTGTATTACAACACGGGCATCGAAAAGATGTGGTTTCAAGGGCCGACAACCATTATTAATAAAGAAAACATGTTGGAAGGTAAACACGGTTATTATCTTGTAAATGAAGACCATGTGTATCTTGACCAACGGCCATTCATGCATAACGAAACCCAATTGATGTGGTCCGACTCCATCTTTTATGACCGCAATCGAGGTGTGGCGCAGGCCTATAGTCAGGTGGACATGATTGACACCTCTTATAAAGTGGTTATGCGAGGTGATTATGTGGAGATGTGGGAAAACAAAGGTCTTTCCTTTGCCACCGATAGCGCTTATGCCATCAGTTACGATGGCGGTGACTCGCTTTATATCCATGGTGACACATTGTTCATGTACTTCGACAAGCAGAAAGAGGAGGCCAAGAAACTCATTGCCCGCCGCCATGTGCGTTTCTTCAAGTCAGACTTGCAAGGCAAATGCGACACACTCACTTATCTGATGGAGGACTCGATTATCCGTATGCGTGTGGCACCGATTCTTTGGGCCGAAGACAGCCAAATGACTGGCACCGACATCGACATTAAAATCAAGGAAAGTACGGTAGAGTGGGTGCTGCAAAAAGGAAATGCTTTCATCATTTCGCAAGACACGATAGAAGGCTTCAACCAAATCAAGGGCAAGGACATCACCTCACTTTTTAAGGATGGCGACATTCATCATGTCAATGTGGACGGCGACCAAGCCGAGACCATCTATTGGATTCGTGACGATGATGGTGGGTTTATTGGTATCGACGTGTCGAAGTCGGAAACCATGGTCATCGAGATGGAAAAACAAAATGTTTCCGTCATCAAATCGTACAAGGGCATTGATGAAACAATGTATCCTAAGGAAGACTTGAGTGAAAGCAGTCGCTATCTGCAAGGCTTTAAGTGGCATGATGAGGCCAGGCCAAAGGATAAGGATGACATTTTCCGCCGCATTGAAGCTGAAATGCCTCAAGCTGTAGTCACGCCAAAAGAAACGCCTACTGAACCGTCAACAGAAGCTACTGAAGAAACGGAAATAAAAGAAGAGCAGCCCAAACGGCATCGACCCAGAAAAGAAATCAACAATTAAACAGTTCAACGATAAACAATTAAACAATGAAGAAATTAATCCTAATCCGTCACGGTGAAAGTGAATGGAACAAATTGAACCTCTTTACGGGGTGGACCAATGTGGACCTTTCAGAAAAAGGCGTCCAAGAAGCTATCGAAGCAGGCAAAACGCTGAAAGAAAACGGCTACAAGCCTGAAATCTGCTTCACTTCTTATCTGAAGCGCGCCATCAAGACCTTGAACCTCGCCCTCGAAGCCATGGACATGGACTGGCTGCCGGTGTACAAGTCATGGCGACTCAACGAGAAATCGTATGGCCAACTGCAAGGCCTCGACAAGAAGATGACCGCTGAGAAATACGGTGACGAGCAAGTGCGCCTGTGGCGTCGTGCTTTCGACGTGCGCCCGCCTGCGCTCGACATGAACGACCCCAAGAGCCCCCGCATGGACCCACGCTATGCCGAGCTCACCGATGAGCAAATCCCGCTCACCGAGGCCCTTTGCGACACCATCGAGCGTGTGATGCCTTACTATGAGAACAACATCATGAAGGCCTTTGAGACCCACGATCAAGTATTGGTGGTGGCCCACGGCAACAGCTTGCGTGGTGTGGTGAAGGTGCTGAAAGGCATGAGCAACGATGAGATCATCGCCTTCAACATCCCGACAGGCATTCCGTATGTCTTCGAGTTCGACGACAACATGAAGTTGCAGAAGGACTTCTTCCTCGGAGATCCTGAAAAAGTGGCCGCGCTGATGGCCGCCGTTGCCAACCAAGGCAAGGCGAAATAAATGTGGATTTGTAGAGACGCATTGCATGCGTCTCAAAGAAGGGAAACAAATCTACCACAAATCTGTTACAAATAAGAATCGGTCGACAAGGAGAACTCTTTGTCGACCGATTGTTTTGTAGACTATTTATGTAAGATTTGTTTCCGAAAAAATTAGAAGATATAGTTAAATCCAACGAAAGTTTTCAGTTTCTCGCCGTCGCGTTTGTCCAAGGCTTTGCCCAAGTCGACGGACACAACGAGGTTGCGGTTCATGATGAGTTTGAGGCCACAGCCAGCAGCCATGTGGATGCTCTCTTTGTCGCCACTATAATACATCGGACCACAACCTGGGATGGCGGGCATCATCGGCTCCGCATCTATCATTTCCTTTTCGCGGAATTTTTGTGTCACCATGCCTGCATCGAAGAAGGGATTCAAAGCCACTTGCCAGTTCTGGTTGATGAACTGGAAGCCCACAATGCGCCAACGCAACTCCAAATTGGCAAAGGCGAAGCCTTCACCGAGTACGCCGTTACGATTCACGCCACGCATGGTCACACTGCCGCCCAAACCTTCGGTGTACATCTTCTGGAAGAACATGGTATTCAGGTTGTTAATCATATACCATGGGGTCTTACCTGCAAGGCGATTTTGTGCGCCCAAACGGTAGGCAAAGGTCAGTTTGTCTTTATAAACGGGAATGTAGTGTCTCCACAAGAAGGTGTACGACAGGTTGCTGTAGCCCTTGCGGTCGATGAAGTCGGGGGCGCCGACAAGAGTGGCTTCAGCATAGATGCCCTTCGTCGGGTCGCTGTTGTGGTCGCGACTATCGTAGACCATGCCGAGGCGAATTTGCGTGGTATTGCCGCCATGGGCTTCATCTTCCTTGATGATACCATTGTTTACATAGTTTTCATACAATGTCACTTGGTCTTCGTAGCCTTTCAGGTTGATTCGGTCGACCTTGGTGTTGTAGTAGGCCAAACCTGCCGTCCAATAGAGGTTGGGTACATCGAAGAAAGGCCTTTGCATACTGCCCACAAAGCGGAACTGGTTGCGGTTGATGAAGTGGTAGCCGCTCTTGACTCCTTCAATGCCTGCATATGGGTCGAAGGTGCTGGCTTCGAAGCCGTTGAAGCCGAAGAACTCGTATTTCTTGGCGTAGAAATAGGTCACATCGAAGAAGAGTTTGGTGTCTTTCACAACATAGGGCATGTCGCTGTAGAAGCGGAACACACCTGAGCCTTTGGTGTAACGCGAGGCCTCCACATTGAATTTGTAGTTGTAGCGGGGATAACGAGAGCCATCGCCGAAGTTGAAGATGTCGCAAGTCACTCCGTACTGGAAGCCCAGGTCGGCATCATAGCCCACCACAGGCAGGGGACCAAAGTTCCAGCCTTTCTTGATGATTTCGCCTTTTTCGTTGTAGGTCTTTTCTTTCTTGGCTTTCTTTTCTTGAGCCATGCCGCCCACGGCCAACAGCAGGGCGAGCATTAATACTATGGTCTTTTTCATATTAGTTATTTTTATTGTCGGTTTGTAGGGCTGTCGTACCACGGCAGCCTTTTCTTGGTCGTTTTTTACGGCTGCCACCATGTGACAGCCCTACAAACCGCAAAAATAGGTTTTTTATCAACAATAGCGAAAAATAGTGCTATTTTTGCGCCATAATCCTGACGCAAATGTCCTTCCTCGAACTATTTCTCATCGCCATTGGACTTTCCATGGATGCCTTCTCGGTCTCCATCTGCAAAGGCTTGACCACCAAGCGATTTTCATGGCGCATGGCTTTGGTTTGTGGTTTATGGTTCGGAGGATTCCAAGCCTTGATGCCCACGATTGGCTATTTCTTGGGCGCACAGTTCCAAGAGATGATCGAGGCATACGACCATTGGATTGCTTTCGGCTTGCTCTTTCTCATTGGTGCCAATATGATTCGTGAGGCGGTCTGGGGTAAAAAAGAGGAAGGAGAAAACAGCGGTGCCCTCGATTTCAAGACGATGTTTCTTTTGGCTATTGCCACCAGCATTGATGCACTTGCCGTAGGAGTTTCGTTTGCTTGTATCCAAGTGAAGCTGTGGTCTTCGGTGCTTGTCATTGGCCTGACCACCTTTGTTTTCTCGGTCTTGGGCGTGAAGATTGGCAATGTATTCGGATCGAAATATGAGAAGTCGGCAGGGGTTATTGGTGGTATTATACTGATTCTCATAGGGTTGAAAATTCTTTCGGAGCATTTGGGCATTATCAGTTTTTGAATGAAAAGAAAAATCTGACCAATTAATTGCACACCATATCAAAATAATGTGTAATTTTGCAGCGCAAAACGGTTCGGGATGTAGCGCAGCCCGGTAGCGCGCTTCGTTCGGGACGAAGAGGCCGCAAGT
>JAEEGK010017381.1_pt1 | contig 15695 bp, 8 predicted proteins | sample 8958771 | NCBI WGS metagenome assembly JAEEGK01 (sample SAMN16246547, study PRJNA631951) | gut metagenome | biome: gut microbiome; feature: rumen; material: SC-attached | host: Bos | place: Iran: Karaj | collected 2018-10
TAGTATATTTGAGATTGTGTATCGGGTATAATCACCTATCAACTATCCTCAATCCCCAATCTCCATCCCCAATCCCCATTCATTTTTATATTGTTATTTTTTTTTGTTTATTTGAAAATTTAAAAAATCAAATTAAAAATTATTTATATAAACCTAAAACAATTTGTTAATAAAAATATAAATATATATTATCCAAAAAAAAAAATGTCAAATGAATATATAACAAAAATACTAACCTTAGGAGATACAACAGTAGGAAAAACAAGTATAATTCTTCGTTTTACAAAAGAAAAATATACTGAAAATCGTTTAGCAACAATTGGAGTAGATTTCAAAAGTCAAATAATGCAAATAGAAAATAACAGAGTAAAAGTATTAATATGGGACACAGCAGGACAAGAAAGATTTAAAAATATAGCAAGTCAATATTACAATGGTGGTGATGGGGCAATTTTAGTTTTTGATATAACAAATAAATCTACTTTTGAAAGAATATCATATTGGTTAGATGAATTAAATCAAAAAAAAGATTTAAAAGAATTAGCATTAGTTTTAGTAGGAAATAAAATTGATTTAAAAGATAATAGACAAGTAAGTTCTGAAGAAGCTCAATCATTTGCTAAACAAAATAATATTAAATATTTTGAAACTAGTGCTCAAGAAAACATTGGAATCGATGAAGTTATGAATTATATTGTTGGAGAATGTGTTTCTATTATTAAAAAAAGAAATGAAGATGCTTTTAGAGAAAGTATTCAAGAATCTAATATGATACTTTCAAATTTTAATAGTAAAAAAAAAAAATGTTGTCAATAGATTTTTTTTTTGTATTTTTTTTAATTTATTTTGTTTTTTAATGATAATTTTTGCTAAATTATTTAGTTTTTTTTAAAAATAAAATTTTCAAAAATTTTTATTAATATAATAATTGAAATACATAAATAGTAATTATAAAATTATTATATTAACATAACTTATAAAAAAAAAAGTCAAAAAAAAAAAGAAAAAACTTAAATTTAAATCATCAAAAAAAAATAAAAAAATCCAATAATTTTGAATATTAAAAACCATAAAATCCAAAAAACTATTTTAATAACTTTTATAATAAGAATGAGCACTTCTATATAATTGAGCAGCTCTATCCAAATTCATTTTTTCTTGAACTTCATCAGCTCTTCTTAAAGAATTCTTATAAGTCATTCCAAAAATATTTTCACTAACAATAGACCTATTAACACCCATATAACCAGGAATAGGATCAAACTTTAATTCAGGATGTAATTCTTGAGCAGAATGTTGTACACCCCAATATTTCATATTACTTTCTTTAAAATCTTCAATTTTTCTAGGATGATAATCTAATTCATTCGAATCTAAAAATTCCCAAAATTTCTCATAATTTTTTTCAAAATTTTGTTTTTCAATAATATGAGAATTTGTTCCTTGAGCTTCAACACCAAAAAATTTATTAATGGTATCAACAGGTAAAGGTTTCTTATAAGTAATATTAGGTTCTCTTATTCCTAAAAGCGAAGCAGTGGATTGTGTTTTTACTTTACTTTGATCTTTATAATCTTCCATATGAGTAGAAGTATATCTCACATGAGGAGGAACATCAGCTCCTTGTGGTATAGTATGTGCTAAAGATTTGGCAGTTTCTTTTCCGTAACTTTCACCATATTTATTTTCAGCATATATTGATTGAACGAAACCTGCATAACCTGGAATTTCTTTAGTTCGAACTATTCGATTTACATACTCGTCTTCTTGTACATTTGGAATGTGACCTGTGTATCCTGACATAAATAATGGGATTCTTGGAACGTATGTTTGATAGACATATTGTTGAGTTTCCATTTTGATTTTATTTTTTTTTTTTATTTTTTTTTATATTATTTTTTAGTATTTTTTTTCTTATTTTTTTTTTGATTTTTATTTTTTTTTTTGTTTATTTTTATTATTTTTGATATAGTAAATAGTTGAAAATTTATAAATAGTTAAAAAATGGAAGAAATTAAATTTAGAATTGAATATTCAGAAAAAATTGGTCAAGGTGGTTTTGGTGAAGTATTTACAGCATATGATAAAAAAGATAGAAATCCAATAAAAACTAAATATGCAGCAAAAAAAATGCCAGAAAATTTACAAGATGAAGAAAATTTAAATCTATTTACAAATGAAATTTTAGTATCAACTCAATTTAACAATCCAAACTTAGTTAGATTTTATGGTTTAACAGAAGATAATGATTCAATTTTTATGATATATGAATATTGTAATGGTGGTGATTTGAATAGATATTTAAAACAATATTATCAAAAATTTAAAAAAGGAATTGGTGAAAAAGAAGTACAAAAAATATTAAAAGATATATTAAATGGATTAAGTTGTCTTCATAGAAACAAAGTAATACATCATGACATAAAACCAGCAAATATTTTATTACAATATAATACAGAAAAAGATATGGAAGATTTAAATATTTTTAATTGTACTTTTAAATTATCTGATTTTGGTTTAGCTAAATTTAAAGATGATAATTTATCATTACATGCTGTTGGAACTGCAACTTTTATGGACCCAATTTGTACAATTTTTAACCAAATGGATAAATTTAATGAAGATAAAACTGATATTTGGTCAATTGGAATTTTAACTTATAGAATGTTATTTACTAATACACATCCTTTTATTGCAAATGAACTTTGGAAACAAAATGATCCTAAACAATATCTTAAAAATATGAAAGATAATATTATTAAAGGTGAATTTTTTGTTAATATAGGATTATATACTGTTTCTAAAGAAGCACTTTGTTTTTTAGATTCATGTTTAAAACTTAATCAAGATCAAAGAAAAAGTAGTGAAGATTTAGAATATAGTTGGTTTGTTAGTAGAAATATTAGTAAATTCCATTTTGTTAATTCTCAAAATTTTGAAGTTGAAATTCCTAATCAATATCAAGAAATTTATGAAGTTAAATTTGATATTCGTTCAGAAAATAAAATTGAAGATAGTTTTAATTTATAAAAAAATAAATAAAAACATTCCTTTCTATTTTATATAAATTATATATCTTTTTTTATACATATTTTAATATATATTAATGACATTATATATAATAAAATAAAAAAATAAATAAATATTATTTCACTTTATATTATTCCTCATTAAAAAAAGGATGTTTAAGCAATAAATCACAATTTGCTCTTTCATTATCATTTCTATTTAAACACATAATAATTAAATCTTGTAAATTCTTAGATAAAAAATTAGGAATTAAAGGAATTTCATTTCCTTTTCCAATAACATTCATAATTTGTAATAAATTATCAAACTTTTTTTCACTCCAAGGAATTTTCCCAGTAGTCATCTCAATAATAGTACAACCAAGTGACCAAATATCTGCTTTAATACCATATTTTCTATGAGTTATTACTTCAGGTGCACTCCAAGAAAAAGTTCCAACTAGACTTTGAGTAAAAATATCTTCTTTATTTTCATTATAATTTTTTTTACTTGTTCCAAAATCAGCAATTAAAATTTTATTATTATTCATTAATAAATTAGCACATTTAATATCTCTATGTATTATTCCTTGATTATGTAAATATTTTAATCCTTCTATTATTTGTTTTAAATAAATTTTTATTAAATTTTCATTAAATGGACCAAAATTATCAATTATATTTTTTAAAGAACCATTTGATGCATATTCCATAAATAAAAAAGGAGTATTATCTATTATTTCATTACCTAAATATTTTATTATATTTGGATGTGATAATTCTTTTAAAATTTGAATTTCTTTTTCATATTTATTTTGATTTGAATTTAATGGATTTATAAAATATTTACTTGCGAAAATTTCTCCTGTTTTTAAATTTAAACATTTATAAATTATTGTCTGAGGACCTTCATGAATTTTTTCTCCTGGAATAAAATTAAAATTTTTTGAAATTAATGTTTTATGTAAATATTGATCTAAATCATTTTTATTTGATACTGATTTAATAAATTTATCATCTGAACTTTCTTTTTTTTCTTCACTTATTGTATTATTATTATTTTTTATTATTTCATTTGATGAATTTACTAAAATTTCTTCAATTGTTTTATTATTATTTATATTATTATTACTTATATCATTTTCTTTTATACTTACATTATTAAATTTATTAAATTTACTTTTATCATTTCTTTCAATTTTTCCTTTTTCTTCATTTTCACTTAATAAAATATATTTTTTTCTTAATTCAATATATTCTCTTGAATTTTTTTTTTGATGTTTTGATTGTCTCATCCATAAAATTGGATTTCCTACACAATCTTTTTCTGAATGAAAAGTTTTATATCCAGTATTTAATATTTTTAATGAATTTGGTGATTTTAAAAAATTCTTCATTTCTTTTTTTTTTGTTGGAGCTGTCATTACTCTTTTAACATCTATATTATTTCTTCCATTATTTTGGGAGATCATATTATTTTATAAATTATAAAAATTATATAATTATTTTATTTATTTTTTTATTCTTATTATTTTATTTATAGTATAATTATAATTAAAAAGAATTTTTTAATAATAATACTCTTTAGTTTTTTTAATTTTTGTTTTTTATTCCTTTTTTATTAATATTTAGGTATATTACTATTATTTGTTCCATAATAAAAATGAATATTATTACCATTCATATAAAAAGTATTATTAAAATTAAAATTTTTTTTCATATATTCAACTCTTTCTTTTAACTTAACTTCTTCATCTTTTATTTCTATTGTTTTATTATTAAATAGATAAAGAATTCCAAAAATTATATTCACAATAAAAAAAATACCAACCAAAATAATTAATATAACTTTTAAACTACAATAAATTTTCATTTTAAAAAAAAAATTTAGATTAAAAAAACCAAAAACACAATAATTAATTAAATTTAAAAAAAAAACAATTAAAAAAAAAATGTTACCAGCAATTGGAGTAGCATTAATAAATTTATTTTCAAAAGGAAAACCAAAACAATTAAAATCTTTAATATTAGGATTAGACAATGCAGGAAAAACAACAATATTAAAATCATTTATAGGTGAAACAATAAAAAATTTACCACCAACAAAAGGTTTTAATTATCAAAAATTTGAATATAAAAATATAGAATTTTTAATTTGGGATTTAGGAGGACAAAAATCAATAAGAAAATTTTGGGAAGATTATTATGAACAACAAAATGATGCAATAATTTATGTAATTGATTCAAGTGATACTTATAGATTAGATGAAAGTGGAAAAGAATTATATTCAATTTTACAACAACCTGAATTAAGTAATTTACCCATTTTAATATATGCAAATAAACAAGATTTAAATTTAAGTTTAACTGCAGAAGAAATTTTAGATCAATTAAATTTAAATAGGATTATTGATAGAAATTGGACTATTGTTGCAAGTAGTGCTATTACTAAACAAGGATTAAGTAATGGTTTGGATTGGTTGATTAAATGTGTTTTTCAAAATGAAAAATAAGTTATTTATTTATATTTATTTATTGTTTAGTTTTTTTTTGTATATATTTTAATTTTTTAATTTTTTTAAATTTTTTTAAATGGATAAAAGAATAAAAGCTTATAATGCAATTTATGGTTCTGATATTTTTAATCAATTACCTGATAAAAAAGTTGAAAAAGTTAATTATAATTATTATGATGATAATTATAATGATTTTAAAAATTATCATAATTTACAAAACTATATAAATAATAATATAAAAAAGAAAATTGTATTTCAAAGAAATTCTTCTTCACCAAATTTTAAAACAACATATACTCAATCTTATAATAATAATAAAAAAAATAATTACGAAAAATTATTAAATAATAATAATATATCAAGAAAAGAAACTACTTCACAAAATAATTGTAGAAAAAATAAAATTGATTCACTTAAATCAAATATTTTTAATGATAATTTAAAAGATAAACAAAATAAAAAAATTGATAATTCTTATAAAATAGGATTTAATAATAATTGGAATACAAATTTAGATTGGAGAAATGCAAAAACTGAATTAGTTTTTTATAATAATACTCATTATCCACAATATGATAGTTCATCAAATAATAAAATAACAGAATTAAAAAAAGAAAAGATAAAAAATTTTTATAAAAATAAAAATATAATGAATCATCAATATCAAATTAATAATTCTAAAGATATTGATATGATTAAAATAAAAAAAGACTTTGAAAATAATGGAATGCATTTATTTAATGTAGAAGTTAAATCTAATTTTTTAAATGGACATAAAGATCAAAGTGTAAGTTTTAAATTTAGAGAAAATGACCCAAATGAATTTAGAAAAAAATTAAATTCTTATTTAAATAATCAAGATCTTAATATAATAAATACTAAAAATTATAAAGTTGATATAAATCCAAAAAGATATTTTCAAGGAAATCAAAAAAATTGTCATTATATAAAAGAAAGTAAAATAAAAAAATAAAATATTATATATTTTATAATAATCTATTTTTTAGTAAAAATATTTAAATACAAAAAATTAATATAAATAAAAATTATTTTTCTTCTATTAAAATTTATCTCTTTTTCTTTAGTATTATATTTTATGATTTAATTTTGTAGAATCATCAATTAAAAATTGTTTAATAATTTAAATTTATAGAAAAATAAAATATCTAATAATACTATTATATTTTTTAAAAAGTTCTAAAGTAATTTTTCATTTCATTTTTAAATCATTTTAACTTTTTTTAAATGAATATTCATTAAAATATCTTCTCCTATTATATTTCCTTTATTATTGTTCTATTTTTTAATTCTATTTTTACTTTTTAATATTTTAATTTAAATAATAATTTTATTTATTTAATTATATTTTTTATTGTTTCAATATATTTTTTAAGCAATTTTTAATATATTTTTATAAAAATAAATTTTAGTAAAAATATAATAATATAAGAAGTTATTTAATTAAATAAATAATTAAAATAACTGTTTAATATGGCTGAACAATTAAAAGATTGGTTAAATAAAGAGGTTAAATTATCTAAAAAAGTAGAAGATATAAGTGAAGATTTTCACAATGGATATTTATTTGCTGAATTATTACATAAAACAAAATTAATACCAAATCTTTCAATATATTTAAATTCAAATAAAGAAAAAGATATAATTCATAATTTTTGTTTTTTATCAAAAACATTTTTAGATATGAACATAGTTTTAGATGAAAAGAGTAGAAATAATATAATAAAAAAGTCACCTTATACATCTCAAAAATTTTTATTTAAAATAAAACAAGTACTTGATCAAAAATTTATTTCTTTTGATTCCTTAAAATTTAAAGAAAGTAACAAAATTCATAAATTATATACAAGCTTAATGTTTAAAAATAAAAATGAAGAATATTTAAAAAGTAGAGAAGATAAATATGAAACTGAAGGGAAAAAAGAAAGAGAAAATCAAAGTAAAACAGATAGAAGATTAAAAGAAATCAAAAAACGTTTTCGTAGATTAAAATTTAATGATAATGACTTCAAATTAATAGAACAAAATATTGTTGATTTAGAAATTTATGATGAAGCACATAATGATATTTATTCATTAGAAAATTCAAGAAAAGAAAATTTAATGATTAAGGAAAATAATCAATTAGCAAATTGGAAAAAATCAATGGTAGGAATAAGAAAAGATAAAGAAAATGAACATAAAAATTTTTGGAGAAAAGTTTTATATTATAAAAATGCAGCTTTAAATTATTTAAATCAATCAGCAATAAACACTCAAAAAGAAATACAAAGTTTTGAAGATAATTTGGAAAGATTAGGTTTAAATGTATTACAAGATCCACATAAAATAAAAAAAAGTCAAAATGTAAGTACAGATGTTATAATGATGAGAATGAGAGAAAAATTAAATGAAAAAATGAAACAGAAAAAAGATAAAGAAAAAAGAGATAGAAAGAGATTAAGAGAAGAATTAGAAATGGCAGAAATAAAAAAAAGTCAAGGTCATATGAGTTCTATGATTTCTTATATGAATAAAAATTTAAAAAATGAAAGAGGAAAAAATAAAAATATGAAAAGAACTGATATGAAAGAAAATAAAAGATATGAAGAAATTGAAAATTTAATGCCAAAAGATGATGATTTTTATGATAATAAAAGTGAAAATGAAGAAAGTAAAGAAGAAGAAAAAAATGATGAAAATAAAGAAGAAGGAAAAAATGATGAAAATAAAGAAGAAGGAAAAAATGATGAAAATAAAGAAGAAGAAAATGAAAAAGAAGATAAAGAAAAAAATATTACTAAATCTTCATTTAATGAAATAAGTGAAAATTCAAAAGGAATGAATTTAATTAAAAATAGTTTAAATCTCCATAATAGTGATATTTTAATTGGTAATAGAATATCTTTATTTAAAACATTAATAAAGAATAAAAGTCAAAATGAAGATACTTCAATTCCAAATATTGATATGTCATCATCATCTCAAAAAGTTGATATTGATGGTTTTGATAAAGAAGAATTCTTTAAACAATTAGATCAAATAAATTCAGAAGTTTTTGAAAATGAAGTTCAAAAAAAAAGGGAAAAAAAAGCAAAACATTTTGATAAAATTTTACCAATATTTAATCAAATATTAGATATAGTAAATGAAGTAGGAAAATATCAAAATGCAAATAATATTGATTTAATAAATAAAGAATATTGGGATGACTTAACATTAAAATTAATAAATAATGAAATAATTGATTCTGATTTATTAGATTTAATGAAAGTAAAAGTAGAATCTGAAAGTGAATATGAAGAAGATTATGGAGAAAAATTAAATGAAAGAGATGAAGATGAATTATTTGATTATTGTAATTATATTGGAATATTTCATGATAATATTATTCCAAATGAAATAAAAGGTTTTAAATATAATTTCCCTGATTTATATCAAGGTATTTATATTAATGATAATGGAATTGATATTAAAGATTATGAACCAATTCCAGAAGAAATAGAAAATTTAATTTTACCAAATGAAAAAATATTAAATTCTCAATTTGGGCAAATTATTGATATTTCTTTAGATAATAAATTTAAAGAAAAGAATTTAACTACTAAAAAAAATTTTGTTGAACATCAAATTGTTCCTATTTCTAAAGATGCAAAATATAATTATATTCCTATTAAAATTTCTATGTTAGGTTCTCCTTTAAGTGGAAAAAAGACACAAAGTAAGTTTTTAATTGAGAAATTTCCTCATTTAAAAATATATAATTTAGAAGAAATTTTTGAGGAAATATTAAAAGAATATGAAGAATTTCAAATACCTATTGATGATCATCCTAAAGTTAAAAATGCAAAGAAAAATCAAATTGAACAAGTTAAATTAGAAATTGAAAAACAAAAAGAAGATTTTATAAAAGAAAAACAAGTTTTAATTCAACCTTATTTAGATTTAAAATATCCTAAAATTGAAGAAAATAATGAAGAAGAAAAAGAAGAAAATGATAAAGAAAATGAAGAAAATAAAGAAGAAAATAAAGAAGAAAAAAAAGAAGAAAAAAATGAAGAAAATAAAGAAGAAAATAAAGAAGAAGAAAATAAAAATATAGAAATTCCAGATGAAGTATTTTTAAATATTTTTATTAATCAATTAAATAAAGATTTTCCAAATGACATAGATTCTCGTTTAGATTTAATAACAAAATTAAATGAAAAATATTTAAAATACAAAGAATTACAATCTAAAATATCTTCAATTCAAAATCAAATAAAAGAAGAAGAAGAAAAAGAAGAAGAAGATCCAAAAAAAAAAAAACCAAATCCTTTAGTTACAAATTTAACGAAAGAATTAGATACAACAAAAAAAGAATTTGAATTACTTAAACCAGAATTATATGTTGGTTTTATAGTAATAAATTATCCAAAAACTCAATCACAAGCAAATCAACTTGAAAATTTTGTAACTGGTTACATTTCAGAATTTGATAAACCTTTCGATGAAAAAGAAATAAAATTATTTTCTTATTCTAATATAATTGATATTCCAGTTAAAAAAAATACTAATCATGAATTAATTCATAGTGCTTTAGATATAGTTTTTAATTTAAATGTTGAAAATGAAGAAATTTTAAGAAGATTTAATGGATTAAGATATGATCCAAAAGATAATAAAATTTATCATGTTGATGATAATCCTCCAAATCAAAATGATAAAAAATTAATTGAAAGATTAGAAAATGAAATTCCTGGTTTAAGTCAAAATGAATTTTATGAAAAAAAAGATTGTTATGAAAGAAATATTAATGATTTAAGTAATTTTTATCATGTTATGGGAAATGGAAAATTAAAAACTTTTAATAATGTTAATGAAAATGATAAAGAATTATTAAAAAAAATTAATATTGAAATTGAAACTATTACTGAAGAAGTTTCTGATAATTTTTATCATCATATTGAAGATTTTGTAAAGTCAATTCAAGGAGAAAAAGAAGAATATGAAAGAAGAAAAAAAGAAGAAGAAGAAGAATTAAAAAGAAAAGAAGAAGAAGAAAAAAAAAGATTAGAAGAAGAAGAAAAAAAAAAAAAAAAAAAAGAAAATGAAAATGAAGAAAGTGAAGAAAGTGAAGAAAAAGAAGATGATGATTTTGATAATTTAAATAAAAGTAAAATGGAAAATCCAAATGATATATCAATTGTTAATTTTGAAAAAGATAATAATAATGATAATAAATTAGAAATTAATAATTTAGAATCTGAATTAGAAAATCCTTTAAATTCATTAAAAATTTCAATGAGAACTTCACCAAATTATGAAATGATAATAACTGAAATGGATGATTTAAATGATGAATATAAAAAAGTTTTAATAAATTTCATTCATTTTACTTCAAGACAACAAAATCATATAATTAATCATTTAAATGATCATCAAAATTCTTTTATTGTATTTTTAAATAGAAAAACAAATAAAAAAAAAATAGCACAAGTTTATTTAAATAAATATAATGATTTAATACAAAATCATCCTCAATTAAAAAATAATCCAGATGTTTATAAAGAATTATTAAATGATATTACAATAATAAATACACAATTATGGAATGCAATTCAATTAAAAAAAACAGAAGATGTTGAAAAATTACAATCTTATCAAAATGATGGTTATAAAGAAAAAGAAATTGATTTCTTTTATAATTATATGAAAAATATTTTTTATAATGAAGCTAAAAAATACTTATCATCAATTAATGTAATTAAACAATATTATTTATATAGTGCATCGCCAGATGAATTAGAAGATTTTTATATTGATTATAAATTTATTATTGCAAATGGAGAAGATGAAAATGATAATATAATAAATAAAATAAATAATTTATTTACTAATTCATTAATAATGATAATTAAACAAGATGAAAAAATAAAAAAAGTTTTTGATGATTATAAAAATAGTGTCTTAACTATTTCTCCAAGTGGTTATGGCTCAATTAGAGAAATGGGAAGAAGACATTCAAATGTTTCACATCATTCACATCGTTCTGCAAAAACTTCAAAGTCTAAAATGAAAAAAAAAGGAAAAAATGCAAATTTATTAAATAATACTTTTAATATAATTGAAGAAGAATTTAAAAATCAAATTAGAAATGAAAAAAGTAAATTTAAATATAGGATTCTTTTATTAAAATATTTTAGTATTAAATATGTTAAAAAAATTTATAAAGTTTTTGATGATCTTTATGTTAATTTAGATGAGTTTATTATTGATAGTGTTAAAAAACAAAATATGGTATTAAATGAATTTATTAGTTATTTAAAAAGTTCTTTAAATAGATTTATTAATTATGTTACTTCTTCTGAATTTGAATTTGACTCATTTGATATTTATAATAAATACAAATTAAAAATTGAAGATTACTTTATTACTAATAAAGAAGATGATGATAAAAAAATTGAAATTAAAAAATATAATTATAGTATTGTTGATCTATTTAATTTATATAAATTAATAAAAGAATATTCAAGTGAATCAATTAATTATTTAGTAAAAACAAATATTATAAAAGAAATGTTAATTAAAAAATACTTTATAGAAAATCCTTCAAACATAAATGATAAAGCAATAAGTCAAAAAATCAGAGAATTAAATTATGAAAATTATCATCATTTCTTTTCTTTATTTGAAGAATATGAAGGTAAATATGTAAATATAAATCAATTATTTACAACATTAATTTTAATTGGTAGTAATACAATATCAAATGAAAAATTTAAAGAATTAATTACTGAAAATATATTAAAAAAAGAAGATTTTATGAAAATTAATTTTTGGTTTGAAAATGATGTTTATTTAAGTAAACCAATTAATGAAGAAGAAGAAAAAGTTATTAAAGAAAAAAATGGAAATAAAGAAAAAGAAGAAGAAGAAGAAGAAGATGATGAAAATGAATACAAAAAAATTGATTTAGTTAAAGAAACTATTTTTGAAATTAATCAAGAAGATAATAAAATTGATATGAGAAAATTAGAAAAATTATTTGAAATAATTAATGAAGAAGAAAAAAAAAGAGAAGAAGAAAAAGAAAGAAAAAAAAAAGAAGAAGAAGAAAGAAAAATAAAAGAAGAAGAAGAAAAAAAGAAACAACAAGATGAATTAAATCAAAAAGAAGAAGAAGAATTGATTGATGAATTTAAAGAAAAAATGGAAGAAGAAGAAAAAAAAAAAGAAGAAGAAAAAGAAAAAGAAAAATCAAAAGAAAAAAAAGTTACTTTTGATACTAAAATAACTAAAAATATTCATGAAGTTGTTATAAATGAAGATGAAGATGAAGAAGGAAGTTCTAGTAATGAAAATGAGGAAGAAGAAGAAAATGAAATTCGTCGTAAAAAAAGTCAAAAAGGAAAAATGTCTGATAATAAATTATTAATCTTTAATTTAGTTTTTAATATTAACAAACCTTAGGTTAATTATATATGAAATACAAATTTTATTTTTTAAAAACTTTTTTTATTATTCATTAAAAATTATTAATTAGCAAATAATTTATATATTAAAAAAAATTATTTATTTGCTTTAATCCAATTTTCTTTTGTAATATAAAATAATAGAATTGAAGGAATGGATAAATTTGTTAATATATCAATATTAACAATTGCTATTAAGAAATTATTTTTTATAATAATATCATTTTTTTCTGGTTCATTTATTTTAAATCCTAATTCTTGATTTGAATCATAATTAAATTTAATTTTAATATCTTCTTCAATATTACATAATTTAAATTCTTTATTATCTTTCATCATTTTTAAATCTTTAAAACAATTTAATTCACTACAAATAATTTTAGTTTCCATATTAAATGAAGGAATATAAATTACATTTGAAGTATTTTCTTTTTTTTCTTCTGATAAATTTTGATAAAAATCTCTGAAAATATCATAAATATTTAAATTATTATTAATAAAATATTTATTATTTTCATCATTAATTTCTGTAATTATAATTGAATTTTCATCTTTAGTAGGAATTAAATAAAATTTCATTCCTGAATTGTTATCTAATAAAACACTAATTTCATTATTTTCAATTCTATTATAATTATAATTATTAATAATAGTAGATATTGAAGAATTGAAAATTGGATTTATATGAATATCTAAAGAATGATTCATTAAATTTTTGTTTGATAAATTATTCTTTATATAAAATGATTCAATATCATTTTCATTCATTTTAAAATTAATAATATTATCAATATCCATTTCTTCAAATTTAATTTCATTTTCAAAAATTTCTTTATATTTTTCTTCAAAATTAGAAAATGAGAATGAATCATTTTTTAATTTTTTATAAAGAAAAACCACTGAAAACATATTAACAAATTTATCATAATTAACATTAGAATCACCATTTTTTTCATTTTCTTTTATAGAGAAAATAACATTATCATTAATTTCAAATAATTTTTGTGGAATTAATTTTTGCATAGTCATATAATTATTTCCAACAGTTTCTAAAATTTCATCTTTATCAATTTTTAAACTCATTTTTTGAAATCTAGTTTTATTATCAACATTTTCCAATTTTACCCATTTAAACATTAAATTATTTTTAAACAAATCTCTAATTTCATTATCTAAATTAAACTTATTAGTTTCTTCATGATATTGATAATATAAATTAATAATTATTTCATCACATTCAATATGTTGTTTAATAAATAAAATTAAATAAGAAATAATATTATCTCTTTCAATATCATTATAAGAACTAATATGAGAAATAATAACTTTAATTATATTATTATCAAATTCAAAACCAAAAATACAAATTCCTTTAATTAACAAAATATTTTTTTTATCAGTACAAATAATAATTTTAGGAGTATAAAATAAATTAATACTTTCAATAATATTTAATTTACAATTAAAAACAGATTTTTGAATTTCTGGAATTGATTTAAAATAATGATTATATGCAGTAATAAAATCTTTAATATGACCTGTAAAAAAAGTAAAATTATAAATATCAGAAAGTCTTTTAGCATGTGTCTCAGGAGTTACTGATCTTCTTGAATGAACTGAAGTAGGACGAGAATATTTATTTAAACGTGATGAATTTAATATTGAATTTTTTAATTCATTCATTCCATCTTTTTCTTCATTTTTTTTTTCAGTTTTTTCATTCTTTAAATTCTTTTTATCTTCTTTTATTTTTAGTTTTATTATTTGTTTTGGAGATGATTTTTCTTTTTCTTTTTCTTGTTTTTTTTCTTCTTCTTTTTTTTTATTTATTAATTCTTTTATTTTTTTTATTTCTTTTTCTGTTTTTTCTTCTTTTAATTTTGGATTTAAGTCTTCTTTTAATTTTTGAATTTCTATTTGTGAATTTTCTTTTAAATTTAAATCTTCTTTAATTTTCTCCTTTTCTGTTTCTATTTTTTTTTGTTTTTTTTCTTCTTCTTTTTTCTTTTTATTTAATTCTTTTATTTCTTTTTTTCTCATTTCTTCCATTTCTTTTTTCTTTTTTTCTTCTTCTATTTTTCTTTTTTCTTCTTCTTTTTTTTCTTTTTGTAATTTTCTTAAATCATTTAATTCATTATTTTTTTCATTTTTTTTTTCTAAATTAGACTTCAGATTATTATATAAATTATTTAAATTTTTTGTTTCTTTATTTTTCATCATCAATTCTTTTTCTTTATTTTCTTTCTCTTTTTTCATATCTTCATACCATTTTTTAAATATTTCTAAATTTTTTATTGTTTCAACTAATTTTTTTGTATTTTTTGCCATTAAAGAAAAACTAAACTTTCCCAATCTTGAATTTTGTTCATATTTTCTTTTTTTTCTTTCTTTATATTTTAACCAAAATTTTCCAATTAAATCAACTGAATTTTTATATTTTTGTATAATTTCTTTATTTTCTTCATTTTTAGCAAAATCTGCTCTTTTATCCAAAGTTGATGTATATTCAATTCTCCGCATTACTACACCTGTTCTTTCTGCTTCATCAAATTTTTTTTTTTCTAATTTTTCCATTTCATTTCTTTCTTTTTCATTTTCAGCCAAAGGTGTTAATATTACTTTATCTCTACAATTTGCATAATTTTCTATTATTGAATTTATTTTTGAATCATCGTTATTATTATCATTACTTGCTAAACGCTCTATTACTCTTTCTTTAT
>JAEEGK010017384.1_pt1 | contig 15694 bp, 9 predicted proteins | sample 8958771 | NCBI WGS metagenome assembly JAEEGK01 (sample SAMN16246547, study PRJNA631951) | gut metagenome | biome: gut microbiome; feature: rumen; material: SC-attached | host: Bos | place: Iran: Karaj | collected 2018-10
TTCCTTTTTTCTTAAATTATTAATAAAATTTTTTGAACAATATTTTTCTAATATAGTATATTTATTATCTATTATTTCTTTATCATTATTTAAAGCTTTTTCAATTAATTTTTTTTTAATATCATTATTAATAATACAATTTTGATAATAATTAATTTTTTCTGGTTTAGATTCAATTTCAAATTTAGGAATATCTCTTAAATTTTCAATATCAAAATTTTTATGCCAACTACCAATTAAATATGGATTATAATTTTCAATTTTATTTTTTTTCAAATAATTTTCATGTTGTAAATTAACAATTTCTATTAATATTTTTTTAAAAGTTTCTTTTCTTTGATTTAAAATATTATTTGATAATATTTTATATTCTGGTGTAAAATTTTTTGTAAATATATTATTTAATAAATCCTTTTTTGTTATTTGCGAAAAACTTTTTGCTCTTTTTTCATTATCTTTTGGAATATCTATTAATAAATCAAAATCATTATTTTCATTATTTTTTATCCATTTTATTATAAAAAAATGAGGGACTATAAAAAGAATTTGTCTAAAAATATCTAAATTAAATCTATGTTTATAACTTGATTCAATTGAATTTGAAATTCTATTAAAAGTAATTGTTTTATTTGATTTTATTGTTTTAAAATAATTGATAATTGAATCTAATTCAGTAAATGTTCTTAATAATAATTTATATTTTAATGGAAGTGGTAATTCAATTTTTTCTTTTTTTAATTCTTCTATTTTATCAATTATATATGATATAGGAATTTTTTTTTCCTTTTCATTTATTTCATTTAATACATTTTTTATTTGTTTTTCTTTATCATTATATTTTTCATTTTTTACTTTAATAAATTGAAAATATTTATCTATTGTATTAATTTTTCCATTATTAGTATAATTATAATTATTATTTTTATTATTTATTGATTTCCTAGATAATTTTAAGATTTGTTTATTTAAATTTTCTTTATTATCTTGACTATAATTTTTGTTCATTTTTTGAAGATAATTAAGATAATTTTCAATATTATTTTCTTTTGCATATTTATTAGGATAATTTATTGAATCCCTTTTTATTTTTTTTAATTTTTCTCTTTCTCTTTTTTTTTGTAAATTTACAAATTCATTTAATTCATTTAAAGTATAATTACCTTTTCTTTTTAAAATAAAGAAAAACTTATTATCTTCGTTAAAACCAAAACATAAATTTTTATTTGTCATTAATTAAAATAATTAAAGACTAATATATAAAATCATTTTTATAATATTTTATAAGTAAAACAATAAAAACGTTAAAAAACAATATAAATATTATTTACATTTCTAAAAAAAAATCCAAAAAATATTTTTAATAATTATTTAAAAATCGAAACTAATGGTAAATTATAATTACCACTATAATATGAACCAATAACATTTTTATTTTCTATTATTGAATTATTATTTTTATTAATAAATTTAACATTATTATTATTATTTTCTATATTTTGATTTTTAATATTTTTTTGTAATTCAAAAATACTTTCAGAATTATTTCTATTTAAATTTTTATTTGTTTGTTCTTTCATAAAACTGGAATAATCTTTTGAAGAAAATTTTGTTTCTCTTGAAATCATTTTTTGTTGTGATAAATGTTTACGTAATTTGAATTTATTTTCTATATTTTTATTGATTAAAATGGAACAATTTAAAGAAATGTTTTTTACTCTCTTTTTATTAATTTGAATTTTATTTACAGATAAATCATTCACAGATAAATTTCTTGACATAGAATTATTTTTTGTACTTAAAAGATTTGAATTTGAATTATTTTTATATAATTTATTTTTATATAATTGAAAAGGTTGAAGTAATTTAGTTTTATCAAATTTTTTATGATTAATATTTATATTAAAATTATTTTGAGTATTTTTTGTTGAAGATTTGGATTTTAAATGATTATGAATTAAATTTTGATATTTTTCATTATCAGTAAATAATATTGGTAAACTTCTTTCTTTATTTAATTTTTTTCTAATAATAATTTGTTTTTCTATAATACTTTTAATCATAGATATAAATTTATCATAATTTTCTCTTAAATGATTTTTCATTCTTGATAAAAGATTTAAAGGAATTTTTTCAGTATTAATTGAAAAAATAAATAAATTATTACTATAATTACTTGAATATAAAGAAAAATTATAATTAGAATTTTGATTAAATAAACTTTCTAATCCAATAATTCCTCCTTTTCCCATTGTTAATATTTTATATTCTTTATATTCTTTACTAATTTCATTATAAATTTTTTTTTTTAAAATAAATTCTCCTAAATAAATAATATAAATAAATTTTGCTTTTTCACCTTCAGAAATAATTTTTTCATTTTTATTACAATTAATAGGAATTATATTATTATATAATATCATTGAATAATCATTACTTGAAATTGGAAAAGGAAATAAATTTTCTTTTATAAAATTTCTTTTTATTTTATCACTTTTTTCTAAACATTTATAAAATGATTTTTCAAAATTTTCAAAGTTTAAAGAAAATAAAAATGTATCTTCTAATGCATAAACTGAACATGTTCTATTTTGATGATATAATAATCCCCAATCACCAAAACAATATCCTTCTCCTTTTTGAAATAATTCTTCTTCATATTTTTCTATTATTTCTTCTTTTTTTATTTTTAAATTATTTTCTATTTTTAAAATTAAATTTCCAAAGTGATTAATTAAATTAAAATTTTGTGTCTCATCTTCACAAATTTTTTTTCTTTTTAATATTTCTTTTTTATTTATAAATATATTATTTACAAGTTTATATTCATTATTATTATTTTGTGTATTATTTATTGTATCATTTGGACTTTTTATTTTTATTTTTTTATGATATTTTTTATTTTCAATATTCTTTTTAATAAGATTTATTTTTCTAAAAGAAATTTTTCCTTTAATAACACCATAAAATAAATTTGATTCATCACCTTCATGAAATAAATATTCACCTTTAGCAAGAAAAATTAATTCAAAATAATTTGCTGCAATGTATATACTTTTATCATCAATTAAATTAATTTCTGAATATTTATTAAATCCATCTAATTTTTTAAGTAGATACCAAATTCTCTAATTAAATTATAAATTTAAATTTTACTTCTATATTTCTTGTATTTTCATCATATATAAATGAAATTTTATTTGTTTTTTTTATTTCTTCTTGTTTTGGTTTTTTTAATTCTTTAATTAATAAATCTGAATATGAACCAATAAAATCAATTTCTTGATCAATTAATTTTTGAAGTTCTATTAACTTTTCATTATTCATAAAAATTTTTCAAAATTAAAATCTACAAAATAATAAATAATTTTAATAATTTTAAATTTTATTTATTTAGTTAAATTTGAATATTATTTAATTTTATAAGTTGAAAAGTTTTAAAATATTTTTAAAAAAATGTTGCAGAATTCCTATAAAGAAAAAATAAAAAGAATATATAAATTGTTTATAGAAAAATATACTTCACATGAATATTCTTTTGGTTATTTAGTAATAAATAATATTTTAGAACATGATAAATCAATTTTAGTTTGTAAATATAAAGAATTTTTAGTATCAAATGATGCTCATGAATTTTTAAGAAGATTTTATAAACATGGTGAAACAAAAAAAAGATTAAAAGCAATTATAAGTTTTTATTCTGATAATATGAAAATTTTTCCTAATTATATTTCAATACCAGAAAATAAATATTTATATAGAAATATAAAAAAGAAACAATATTTTTTAGATCATCAAAATGAATTTGAAAAAGAAGAATTTGAACAAATAAAATTTCATAAAGAAAATGGAAAAGGAAAATTAATAATAAAAACTAATCAATTATTTACTAAAGATGTAATAAATGATATTCAAAATTATGAAATGAAAAATAATGATAGAGATGACTCCTTTTTTTCAACTTTATCAAATCTTTCTAAGAAAAAAAATCTTAAAAAAGGAAATAATTCATATTCTAAAGATAATTCAAAATATGATTATGAAAATGAAACAAGACAATCTATTGAAAATATTTTAAGTATATTAAATGATACTAAAATAAATGTATCTGATTTAAGAAAAAATTATATTGTTGATTCTAAATCAAAGAGTAAATTAAGGAAAAATATAACAAAAAAAAATAATAATAATAATATATTTACACAGAAAAAAAATAAAAATATGATAAAATATAATAGTCCTAAATCTAAAGATGTAAAAAAAATGATAAATAAATCAAATGGATTTAATGTTTTTACTAATTTTAAAAAAAATGTTGTTCCTAAAATACAAAGAATGAAAAATAGAACATCTTTAATTTTAAATGATACAAGTAAAATTACAAATATGAGTAAAGCATCATTTAATCAAACTTTTAAAACACCAAAAACAATTAATGGACAAGGAAAAATAAAAGTAAATAATTTTAATAAACTTGATTTTAAAAATAATGAAATTATAAAAGAAATAGAAAGAAATTGTAATAATAATAAAAATAAAAAAATATTAACTTTAGAAAATGAATCATTAAAAAATAAAAAAATAACTCAATTTTCAAGAATAAATACTTTTAATACTTTATCAGAAAGGAATTTAAAGAAAAAAAGTTTAATTAATACTGAAACAAAATTATTAATAGAAAAAAATACATTAGAAAATGGTTTAATTACAATTGAAAAAGATAATATTTTAATATGTAAAACTGAAAATTATTCTATTCCAAAACACAGAAAAAATTTAAGTGGAAAATTAAATATGAATAATATAAAACCACAAGAACAATTAATAAATGAAAAATTATTAAAAAAAAAATATAAAACTAAACCAAATGAACTTTTTAATTCAATTTCAAGTTTAAATAGTTTTAAAAATAATAAACAATTTGTCAATTATAAAGTTAAAAAAAATAATAATATAACAAATAAAAAGTTATTTAATAATATAAATTCATATGATTCAAATTTAAAATATTCTCATTCATTTAAATATGTTGGTTATAAAGATAATGAATCAACTAAAACAAGTGATAAAAATTTTTTTGCAAATATTACAGAAAGAGAAAAATCAAATAATTCAGAAAAAAAACCAATTATAAAATTTCAAAATAATTTTAATACTACTTCTCATCTAAAGAAAACTACTCCAAAAATAAATCCTAAATTTTCTAATAAACAACAAACTATTAAGGTTAATAGAAATAATTTTTTACAAAAAATAAGAGAAAAAACAGAAGCTAATTTAATAAAGAAAAAAATAAATGAAATTTCAAATGATAAATTAAGTGATTTAAGTAAAAATCTTTCCAATTAAAATCAAAAGTGAAAATTAAATATATTGTAAATACCATAAATTTATTTTTCTATATTATATAATGAGTGTTTATATATTTTTTTTTGCTTTAAATTTTTTTTATTGTCATTTTTTTTAAAAAAAAATTATTTAATCTTTAAAAAAACAATTATAATAGAAAAAAATATAAAAAACATAAAAAAATATAATAATCATATTAAAAAAAATGTCAAGAAGAGTTCAAAAAAAAACTGTTGTTCAAGAAGAAGTAGTTAATGAACCAGAAGAATCAAGTAAAGAAGAAATAATAGAAGCTTTTGAATATTTTGATAGAGATGGAAGAGGAACAATTAATAAAGATGAATTAAGAGTTATTTTAACAAAATTAGGAACTCCTATGAGTGAAGAAGAAGTAAATGAAATTTTCAAAGAAGCTGGATTAGATGATCAACCAAATGTTAATTATAGAGAATTTGTTGAATATTGGGAATCTCAATAAAATAACAAAATAATATTTTTAATTTAAAATAAAGAACTATTTTATTTTTTTTAAGAAAAAAATAAAATTGTTATTTTTTATTTTACAATTTATTTTATATATTAATTATTATTTAACGCAATATTAAAAAATTAATTATTACCACTCTATTCATAAATATTAATTTATTAATATTGATTCCCTTATATAAAATTTTATTAAATAGTTTGAAAATACTTAATTTTTATATTTATTCATAATTAATTATTTCAATTTCACTTTCAAATCCATCTTCATTTTCAATTTGATTATCATTTCCATTATCATTATTAAGATTAATAATATTATTAATAATTTCATTATTAATATCATAATAATTATTATTCTCATCATCATTTAAAATTAAATTTTTAAACTCATCATAAAAAATAGGATGAGGATGAATATCAAAAAATTTATTAATATCATCTTCAGTATCTTTAATAGGTAAATTATGTTTATAACAAAATCTCATAAAAGTAGCTTTAGTCATACTATCAGGAAAATCATAAACTAATTTAGGACCAGGTTTAATATTTCCTTTAATATCAATAATTTCATTTTTTGGATTATCACATAAAGGTCTATCACAAAAATAACTAAATAAATATTTAAATATTTCATCATTATCTTTTAATTCATATATTTCATCAATATAAAAAATAGATAAAAAAGTTGAATAAGAAATAATTCCCCAATCTTTATATTTTAAACTTTTTGAAGATGCACTTCTATGTAATCCTTTCATTCCTTCTCCATTTGTACTTTTTTCTATCATATAATCTTCTTTTTTATATAAATCTTTAGCTTTATTTGAATGATTTAAATCTAAAAATGAAAAAACTTTTCCATTTTCTTCATTTACTATACCTCTTCCTTTAAATTCTTCAAAAACTTCTCTTGATTTTAAATAACCAGAATAATTATAATAATTATCTATAGCAACAAACATTTTTTTATAATAAGATCTTTTTTTAAAAGAACTTAACCAAATATACATATAAACAAATAATTTTTTTATTATTGAACTTTTAACATATTTTTCCATTAATTTAACAGTTTTTATACTAAAAAATTCATCAACATATCTATCAATAGAATCATTACCAAAAAAATGATGATTAATTGAACCAAAAACATCATGTCTTATAGCAGAATTTGCAGTAATTCTTTTATCATAATTTACTTCTAACATTTTTTTCATTAAATCAATATCATCATCTGTAACATTATTTAATCTTCCTGTTTCATAATCAATTTCTTCATTTTTTATTTTATAATATAATTCTTTTTCACTATCAGTTTGAAAAGGATATCTACCAAAACAATATAAATAATATATTATACCAACCGACCAAATATCAATTCTTCTTTGAATTGTTCCTTCAAATGCTTCTGGTGACATATAACTTGGAGTTCCTGCTAAAACAACATCATTTGATTTATTTTTAAAAACTCCTAATCCAAAATCAATTATTTTTAATCCAAAATTTTCATATAATAAAATATTTTCTGGTTTAATATCTCTATGTACAATTCCTTTATTATGTATGTAACATAATGCAGAAAGAATTTGATATATAATTAAACGATATTCTTCTATTGTAACTTTCTCTCTTTCTTTTAATAAAAGATAATGTAATGATTTTTCTGATACATATTCCATTAAAATATTAAAATTTGAATAAGTTTCAATTGTACAATAATAATTTACTATATTTGGATGATCTAATTGAGATAAAATCTCAATTTCATTTTTTAAATTTGTTAACATTTTTGGTGTTAGATTTTCTTTTGGAATTGTTTTAATTGCAAATAAAGCTTGTTTATATATTTTATCTTGATATAATTTAACTTGACCAAATGCTCCATGATTGACTATTCTCATAAAAGAATATTTTTTTCTAATATCATAATGATAAACTTCTGGTATCATATGTTCTTCTTCAGTTAATATTGGTTTTTTTTCTTCTTGATTTGAATTACAAGAACAACCCATTTTTTTTATTGAAAATAAAAATATTTATAAACTAACTGAAGGAAAAAATGAAAATTTAACATTAATAGAAAATAAACTAAATAAAAAAAATTATTATTATTATATTATAAATAAAAATAAAATGAATCCATTTTGGGATAGATTTGTAACAAAAGATAGAAGAAAATTACGTTTGAGAATGTTAAGAACTGAAAATCCAAAACAATATTTTCCTTTATCTCAAAGAACACCTTATTTTCAAAAAATAATGAATAAATATAATAGAATGAATAAAAGGAATGTTAATTATCATGATATAAATACACTATTAGCAGATTATAGAGAAGATAAAATTAAATCTTTAACTGATGCTGAAGTAATGAGAGAAGAAATTGGTTCTGAAATAAAAAAATATAGAGAATTACAAAAATTACCTCATCAAGCAAAATCTGATATTAAAAATTTAATTATTAAAAAAGGAAAAGAAAATAGAAAAAATTTTTTAATTTCTTTAGAAAGATTTGAAAAAAGAGGAAAATTAATTATTCCAGATTGGAAAAAAAGAAAAGAATTAACTGCAGAATTAAATCCAAATAAAATTTTATATACTGGAAAAATATTTAATTATAATACAAGAAATAATTTTTTGAATAAAAGTAAAGAAACTTTAAAAGCATATAATACAATTGATGAAAAAGAAAGATATAATACTTATGTTGATTTTAGAACAACACTTCATAGATTACATGATAAAATTGATAATATGGCAAATGATGTTGAAAATGAAAGTAGAATGTTGAAAACTACTTATAAAAATAATATTGAAATATTTAGTAATGATTTTGATGAATGGAAAAAAACTCAAGAATTTAGATATCCTTGGTTAATTCCTAAGAAATATTAATTATAATAATAATATTTTACATAATATTTTTTTTATTAGATATTTTATAAGTTTATAATATTTTTTTTCATTCTTAAAATTTTAATTTTTTTACTTTTAAATATTTTATTATGGGTAATTAATATTTTTTCTAGATTTTATATTTTTGAAAAAAATAATAATTCTATTAAAATAAATTTTTTCATTATAATTAAAGTTTTTTTCAATTTATTACATTACATATAATAAAGTTTTTTAAAACTAAAAATTTTAATTTTAAACTAAATATTTAACTTAATTTAATAAAAAATAATTTTATCCCCAAACTAATTCAGCAGAATAAACTACATAAAGAAATCCATCTTCATCTTTATATTTTTCATAAGCTTCTTGCATTAAATTATCTAATCCTACTTGATGAGCTCCATTAAATAATAAGAAAAAAGATTGTTTTTCATCAAGTGTAATTCTACTTTTTAACATATTACAAAATTGAGATATTGTTAAATCATCTGGAACTAAATATTTTGTTTTGTCTATTTCTTGAATTTTACATTTTGGATCTTTTTCACATATTACTGGGACTTTATCTGGACATTGTAATCTTAATTTTGAACTTTCTTCTTTCCTTTTTTCAAAATCTGGAAATTCTTTTTTGAATTTAAATTCCATTTTTTTTTTATTTGTTTTTTAGATTATAAATTATTTTTTTTTTAATATTTAAAATTTTTACAATTTTATATTTTTTATTTTTTTTTATTTAATTTAATGGAATTATATATTTTATTTCAAAGAAAAATATTATCAAATAATATATTTATTGATTTTTTATTAGATTATAAATTATTTCATTTTTTTTTAATTCATCATTTAATTCTTCAATTAATTTTTTATTATAAAAACCATTTTCTTTTTTTAAATTTTTAATTTGATCTTTTAAAGCATTAATTATATATTCATATAATTTATTTTCAGATAATTTCATAAGAGAATTAAAAGAAGGTTTAATTTCTTCAGGTCTAAAATCAAAAATATCTCCATTTGAATTACAAAAAACATATTTAAATCCTGGTAATTCAATACATTTTTCATAATTATTTTTATCATATGTTGGTTCTTTTTTCCAATCAATTATATTTACTAATCTTAATTTATTTTCTTTTAATTTATCTGAACAATCATAATTATCAGGTATCCATTTTGGAAGTGCATACCACCATCTTTTAAGTAATTCATATACTAACATTGATTTTGTTTTTGGTTTTTGAATATTATAATTTTTATTTCTATTTGTTTTTTTTTTATTATTTTGTTTTTCACTTTCTGATGATATTAAAGAATATGATGAATTTTCACTTTCTGATGAAGAAGAAGAAGAAGAAGAAGAAGAAGATGAATATTCATTTTCACTTTCTGAATTTTTTGTTTTGTTTATTTCATAAAAGTTATTTTCTTTTTCTATTCTATTTCTTTTTTGATTTAATATTTTATTTTTATCATTATTCTCTTTTTTTGATGAAATGTTATGAATATTATTTTTTTCTTTTTTAATTAAAATTTTATTTTTGTTAGTTTTTGTTTTATTTTCTATTATTTTTATATTTTCTTGATTTGTTTTGTTGTTTATTTTGTTTTTTTCTATTATAAAAGGGTTTTTTTGAATTAATTTTTTGACTCCATTTACTTTGTCTGTTGAAAATGCATTGTATTTTTGTATTAATTTTTCATTCTTATTAAATTCTGTTTTATTTAAAATATGTTTTAATTTATCATTTCCTACTTTTTTATTTAAGTTTATTCTTCCAAAAATATCAAAATGTGAATTATCCTCATCATTAATAAAAATTTTAGTGGACATTTATTTAAGTAATTTTTGAAAAATTGAACTTATATAATAAATATAAATAGTATATTTTTAAAAAAAAATAATAAAAAAAAAATAAAATACATTTAATATAAAAAATAATAATTTATTTAAATTGTGCTTTTCCATTAGCTTTTCTATTAGAACCATATTTCTTTAAATTAGTCTCATGAGCTAATTTAGTTCCAAATTGAATAGCTCTTTTTTCAAACATATAACTTAAATTAAATCCAATTAATTTACCAACATTTCTTAATAAAAATTTTTCTCCAATTCCTCTTTTTAAATTAAAATTAGTAACATAATTAATGTCTTTAATAGAAGATAAAAAATTAATTAATTCAAAATCAAAGAAAGGAAATCTTAATTCAATTCCATTATCACTACAAACACGATCATCTCTTCCAAAATTTCTATTCCAAATTCTATTTAAATCTTTAGACATTTGATTTTTAATATCACCATTTTTATATCTACTATAACCACCAAATAATTCATCTGCTCCTAAACCACTTAAAATTATTTTTGCTTTTGAAATATAAGTTTCTGTTAAATTTGTAAATTTTTCATAATTTATTTTTTCTATTTGTTTACTTAATATATTATTATTGTAATTATTCTTATTTATTTTATTTAATTCATTTATTTGAAAATTGTCTTTGTTTTTAAAATAATTTATCATTTCTTCTTTATTTACTAAAAATCCTTTTTTCATTGTTGCAAATTTTAATGCTGTTGATATATTAAAATCCATATGAGTTTCTCTTGGATATATTAAATTTAATACGTAATTTTGGAAATTATCATTTATATCATTTGAGTAATTTTTATCAATTAATATTAAATTTATTTTTCTATTTGGAAATAAAGTTATTAATTCTTTATAACCAATTATTCCAGAATTTCTATCAGGTGCATTTTCTTTTTCAAAAGATAAATTAAATAAATCAATTATAAAATTTTGTGGAGTATTTAAAATTGTATAATATGATAATAACAAAGAATCAATTCCTCCTGAAAACATTATTCCAATTGAATCTTCTTTATTTAATGAAATAGATGGAATATTATTTATTCTTTTATTTACTGCATTTTTTAAAAATTCAGAACATTTTTCTTCTAAATTATTATATGAAGATATTTCAGGAATTAATTCATTAAATCTTAAATCTGAAGGAAATTTAATATAAGGATTTTTAATTAAAAAAAATTTATTTTCATTTTCTTTTTCAATTATTAAAAGATGATTATTTGGTATTTCAATAGTTAAAATTTCATTTTTAAAATTTCTATTTTTATATAAAGCAAAAGGGAGAAATGAAGAAATTATTATTATATTTAATTGTTTTATATAAGATAAAATTAAACTTCTTTTTCCAAATAAATCTCTATTAATTAATATTTTATTATTTAAATTATCATGAAAAATAAAAGCATGATCAGATTCAATTTTATTTATAATTTGAAAAAAATTATTTGAATATGTATTAATATTTGAATCTTTATTATCTTGTGAAAATTTATTTAATATTTCTGATAATATTATTCCATCATTATCTTTTGATAAATTTTTCTCAAATAAAAATGATTCTTCTTTAATATCAAAAATTTCTCCATTATATTGAAGAATATTATTAGTATTTTCATTTATTATTGGTTGTTTTGTAATTGAATTTATTCCTCTTAAATTTAATACTGAATCAATTAAAATTGATGATTCATTATTTGAAATTAAATTAAAAACATCTTTATATGTTTTTAATTTTTCTAAATCATTTAACTCATTTATTTTTTTGTCTTTTAATATTTCTATAATATTAATAAAATCAGGTCCTCTATTTTTTATTTGTTCAATAATTTGCAAAAAATCACAATTATTTATTGAATCTATATTAAAATTTAATTCTATATTTGTATTTATTTCATTTTCTTCATTGTTATTATTATTTGATGAATTATTATGTTCAATATCATCAAAGCTTTTAATATATTCTTCAATTTCTTTAATTATATCATAATCTTTTTGTGATAAAATTAATTTTGTAATAAAACAAATACCACACATATTTACTTATAAAGATAAAATAAAAAATAGAATTAATTATTAATTATATATATTATTAAAAATACAAAAAATATTATTATTTTTTTAATCATCATCACTTTCATAATCTTCATCATCTTCTTCATTTTCATTGTACATATTTAAATCTTCATCACTCATATTTTTCCTTTCTTTATTAAATCTCTCAAATTCTATTTTTTTTCTTTTTTCTTCTTCTTCTAATTGTTTAATTTTAATAATTAATTTTTCCTTTTTTGTATGATTTTGTAATAATGGAAAAAAATATAATTTTTTAGTTGAAGTTTTCTTAGAATTATCAATTATTATATTTAATATCTTAATAATATGTTTATATTCTTTTTTAGTTCCTTGTAAATTATAAGCAGAAAAATACTTTTTACAAACTAAATAAACAAATTCAAAAAATTCATATTCAATTATTTCATTATCAAATAAATTTTCAATATATAATAAAAGTTTTTGAGGAGACTTTTTCATTTCCTCAATATTTAAATTGGCTTTTTCTTTATAAAAATAAGTAATTAATTCACAAAAAAATAATTTTGATGGAATTAAGGAAATTAAAAAGGTAGATTTTTTAATAATAAAATTATAAATAAATCTATATGAAATACTTTGATTATTTTTTGAAGGATTTGAAGAATAAATATAATATAATTTCTTAAAAATATTTTGAATTTCAACATAAAAATGACTAATAAAATCATTAATTAAAGTTCTTTCATGTAATTTTAATTTTGTTTCAGTTGCAAAAGTTTGACTATTAAATGATTGTTCTAATCTAGAAAAACTTGAACGATTTTTTTTAACTTTTGGTTGAACAATTAAATTTATAATTTTTTTCAATTTATCAGTTATTTTTTCATTAGATTGATAATATTTAATAAACGCACATCTAATTAAACATTCATGAAATAATCTAGGAAGTATTATATTATTTTTATAATGAATTGAATTTTCTATTATAGATTTCTTTTTTTCAAATATTTTAAAATGTTTTTGAAGATTTTCTTCTTTATAATAATATTTTAAATAATTATTAAATTGATACATAAAATTTAGTTTTGCTTCATATATCATAGTATCAACATAATTATATATATCTTTTGATTCTGTTATATAATCTGGAATTAAATATAAATTATAATTATTATTTTTTCCATTATAAAATATTTCATCAAATAGTTTTATTGTGAAATTTTCATTAATTATTCCATTATTTCTAAAATGAAACCAAATATCTTTTAAATTAATACAAAATGATACTTCATTTGTTTTTATTTGTTCAGGAATTATTACTTGATTATTATTTGGATTTTGATAATTTAATTTTATATTATTCTTAATTGAAAAAGGATTTTCAATATTAATTTTTGAATAAATAAGTTCATCACAATCTTTATTTTCATCTAATGAATATTTTAAATAAAGTGAATATACTTTTCTTATTGTTGATAAATTTCTTAATAAAAAATTTTCAATTTCTAATAAATTATGTTTAACATTTATATCAAGAAGAATTAAATCTCTTAAATCTAAATAAGGTTCAAATTTATTTAAATTAAATTTTCCAAACTCTTTTTCAATTTTTTCATTTTCATTATTAATTATTTTTTCTTTTTCAATATCAAAACTATCTTTATTAATTTCATTTTCCTCTTCTTTTATTCTTTCATTTTCTTTATCATTACTTTTACTTTTAATTTTAACAGGATAAGTAAATTTTTCTTTAGAAGAATTATTACTTTGATGTTTATTAAATTGAAAATTATTAAAATCATTATCAGAAATATTAAAACTACCAATTGATTTTTTTAAAAAATTATATTTTTTACTTCCAATAGGATTTCTAAAAATATCATTATAACTCATTCTTTTCATTTTTAAACTTGCATTTTTTTTATTAATATTAATATTATTATTATTATTATTATTAATATTATTATTAATATTATTATTAATATCATTATTATTATTATTTTCTTTTTTCTCCAAAATAAAATTTTTATTAATTTTTTTATCATCAAAAAAACTATCATCAAATTCAAAACGATAATTTGAATTTTCAATAAAACTCAATTTATTTTTTTCAATCATAATATCATTTTCAAATAATCCAATATAAGATTTTCCATTTTCAAAAACCATTTTTCCAAAACCATTTTTAAAATTATTTTTCCATTCTCCAATATAATAACTTCCATTAGCATAAAAAAAAATACCAAAACCATTTCTAATTCCTTTTTTCCATTCACCAACATATCTATTTCTCAATAATTTAATTTCTCCTTTATTTTCAAACCAAATATGAATTCCATTTCCATTTTGTTCATTTTTTTCCCATAAACCAAAATATTTTTCCATTAAATCAAACCAAATCATATATCCATAACCATCAATATAATTATTTTTAAAATTACCTTTATATAAATTACCATTATCCCAAATTATTTTTCCTTCTCCATTTATTTTTCCTTTTTTCCAATTTCCTTCATAAATCATATTTTTACTTTTCATTATTCCAAAACCATTTTTTAATCCATTTTCCCAATTTCCTTCATATGAAATATTTTCCTTTTCAAAAATATATTTTCCAAAACCATTTCTTAATCCATTTTTAACTTCTCCTTCATATATTGAACCAGTTGGAAAATAAAATTTTCCTTTACCAGAAATTTCACTTTCTTTTACTTCTCCTATATATGATGTTCCATCTGGAAAAAAAATTTTTGATGAATTCTCATTTGTTGAATCAAGGAGACCATTTAATAATCCACCTTTATATGATATATTATTTTTAAATAATATTTCACCGACTCCTGTTAATGTTTCATAATATAATTCTGTATTTTCTTCTTCTATTATTGTTTTTGGAATTGTTGATTTTGTTATTATTTCTGATAAAAGACGATATGAAATAAATTGTGTTGTTGAAGATATTTTTGATGTGTTTGTTGAAATAAGAGTTTTATTCATTTTTTTTTTTTTTAATAATTTTTTTAAAATTGAAAAAATTTTTTTTTTTTTAAATATAATTTTAA
>JAEEGK010017385.1_pt1 | contig 15694 bp, 14 predicted proteins | sample 8958771 | NCBI WGS metagenome assembly JAEEGK01 (sample SAMN16246547, study PRJNA631951) | gut metagenome | biome: gut microbiome; feature: rumen; material: SC-attached | host: Bos | place: Iran: Karaj | collected 2018-10
AGACGAAGGGCGAGAAACAGTCATCCTACATCTGCCACCTGAAGGTGAGCAAGGACTCCCCGGACCCTGCCGCCGAGATGCAGGAGCAGCTGGAGTACTTCACGAAGGGCATCCGTCTGAAGGAGCCCAGCCTTCCGAAGTCAACACGCCTGCTTGACAAGCCCGGCCTCCAGGTATGGCACCGCCGCCAAGAGAAAAGGGTGGTGATCATGATGGAGGTCGAGTTAGGTAACGAGCTTGAAATGAGTTCCAGATTGTTTAACTTAACACAGGAGGTAACGAAATGTTTTGCTATCAACCAGAAAAAACTCTCGGGCGCGCACTAATCCCGGGCTACCTGAACAGCGCCACCGAGCCGATGACGCGAGAGCTGTGGCGACAGCTGCTTAACAGTCCGCGGACGGAATGGCTGGTCAGGAAGCACCGCGAGGTGAAGGCTTCGCTGACTGATCCAAAGTGGGCCAATGATGCCGACTTCCTTGACTTTGACCGCCGTATGAGGCGGTCGAAGTCGAAACCAGCAAAAGCCTATCAGGCTCTTGACTCGGACGAGAAACGCGTGGCATTGTGGTGTGACGATATGAAGAAGCACCTGCCTTTCGTTATCTTCGTGGCCACCTACCCTGAGCGCGAGACGAAGGGCGGCAAGGCTAAGCGCTGGCGCAGCCAGAAGTTTGCCGAGCTGACGGGACTCGTGGTGCTCGACGTGGACCACATCGAAGATGTTGAGCACGTGTGGACGTACCAGATTCAGAACCGCAACCTCGCGGAGCTGGGCATCCTGATGGTCTACGTCACGCCCTCGGGCCACGGCTTGAAGATTGTCTTCAAGGCGCGCACCGATTGGGGCAACCTGATTGACAACCAGCTGCGGCTGGCCAAGATGCTGGGCCTTGAGGCCGACTCTTCATGCAAGGACGCTGCCCGTGGCGCGTTCCTGACAACTACAAACGACATCCTTTATATCAACGAAGAAGAACTGTTTACCTATGAAAACCTGGAATATGCCGACCGCTTTAACGGGCAGTACCGCAGCGGCAACAGTCAGCCCACGATTTCCTCCCCTGACGGCGCAGCCCTTCCCCTCCCTTCAAGGGGAGGGGCTGGGGGTGGGGTCTGTAACTCGACCGCCGATGATGATACTGACCCCACCCCTGACCCCTCCCCTACAAGGGAGGGGAAGGGTTGCACCGACGGTCGCATGGAGGGGAAGGGTTGCACCGATGGTCAGCCCGACTTCAGACCTCCCCTAACCCCTCCTGACTCAGGAGGGGAATTGCGATATAACGGCCAGACAGCGACGCTCGAAGAGTTGCTGAAAGCCTACTACGGCGAGAAGCAGCCCGGTCCTGATGAGAAGGGCGGCAGCGGCCTGAGCCGTCACACCGAAAGTCTGAAATGGGCCTACGACCTGCTGGTGATGACCGGCCGCAACCGCAAGCGTACGGAGCAGCTGCTCCGACAGATACCCTGGGTTCAGGACATCATCAGCGAGCGCTGCGAGGACGTGACACAGACCGTCGGCGATGCCGATGAGCGTGTGCGCGAGCGCGAGAAGAAGTTTGGTGCCGACGTCAAAATCAGCAAGGCCATGCAGGAGGCTTTCAAGAAGCTGGCTCCGCCTGAACAGACTGTCCCTGCCTCTACCTCAACAGGAAGCGAGGCCGAGCTGCCGCTCAAGAGCTGGGGCGAGCAGATTGAGGCGCTGAAGGATGTCTATCCTTGCCTGAAGGAAGCCCTCATCGGACTGCCGACGGCAGGCTACCCCGCCGGAATGTTCACGGCTGCTGCGTTCTTCGGCACGCTGATGACGCGCACGTGGTACTACTTCTACCACCACCCCGAAGAAGAGCGCCGCCTGAACTACTGCGTGTTCGTCATCGGCGACCCGGCTAGCGGAAAGTCGTTCGCCAACCGTCTCTACAAGCAGATAGCGGCTCCCATCAAGGCTGCCGACAAGGTGGGCTACGATGCCATAAACCACTATAAGGAGGAGACGCGCACGAAAGGCTCGAACAAGGAGAAACCCAAGAAGCCCGTAGTCATCATCCGCGACCACCCGGCACGCACGGCCAACGGCGTATTCATTACCGACATGAACAACGCCGTGGAGACCATCGAGGGCAAGCAGATGCACCTGCACATGCTGACCTACGACTCCGAGCTCGACAACGCCACGTCGATGGGCAAGGGCGGGCAATGGATAGACAAGTCGACGATGGAGCTGAAAGCCTTCCACAACGAAGAGGACGGTCAGGCCTACGCCAACCTCGACTCCGTCAGCGGACTGTTCAAGGTCTACTGGAACTTCGTCTACACGGGCACGCCGCTCTCGCTGCAGCGCAAGGTAACGGAAAGGAACTTCGGCTCGGGACTGGCTACCCGCCTGGCCGTCATTCCGCTGCCGCCGAGCGGATTTAAGATGATGGAGCTGAAGCGGCGGTCGACGGTGGACTATGCGGCCGACGAGACGCTGAAGACGTGGGCCTACAGGCTCGACGGTGTCAGTGGCGAACTGCCCATCTGGCCGCTGGTCGAGGTTGCCTGGAAGTGGACGAACGAGCGTATGGAGATAGCCGAATTCAACCAGGACAAGGCCGACGAGATGCTGCTGAAGCGCGTGGCCTACTACGGCATCGGCATCGCTACGCCGTTCATCATGATGCGCCACTGGGACGAGTGGCAGCAGTCGAAGACGCTCACCATCGACGACGTGGACTTCCAGCTCTGCCGCCTGGTGATGGACATCCAGTACCGCTGCCAGCACCGCTTCTTCGGCGAGTATGCGCGCAACTACTTCGACAATCTGGACCGCGATAACAGCATGATTCGCAGCCGTCATTCCAAATACGACGAGTGCTACAAGCGACTGCCCCAGACTTTTGGTATTGCAGATGTGGAGCAAGCCTATGACGTCAATAACGAGGCTGCCAAGAAAATTGCCCAAAGGCTGGCCAGCAGCGGTGCTGTCACACGCACCAAACAAGGAGTTTACCATAAACTTAAATCTTCTCTGATATGACCGACCCCAAGACACAACTGACGCCCCACTTCACGCTGGGCGAAATGACCCGCTCGACGAGTCACCCCGAGATTTACAACGTGCCGACGCCGGCACAGGTAGAGAACCTGACGCGCGTATGCCAGTGGCTGGAAGTGCTCCGCGAGGAGTACAACCAGCGCTACGGCTGCGAGGGCGACCCCGTCCGCGTGAGCAGCGGCTACCGGAGCCCGAAACTCAACAGCGCCATCGGCGGCGTGAAAGGCTCGAACCATCTGGAGGGCTGTGCTGCAGACCTCCGCTGCCTCGGCCCCGAGCAGGCCCTGCGCTACGCCATCATCCTGATGGACAAGATGGACGAGGCGCGCCGCCCGTTCGACGAGATCATCGTCGAGCGCAAGTACAACAACTACTGGCTCCACTTCGCCGTACGCCCCAGCAACAACCGCCGCCGCGTCCTGATGCTCGAGAAGCGCTAATCCGCCGTGTAACAGCGGGACGGTGTAACAGCGGGACGGTTCTTTTGTTACACAGGGACCCCGTAGGCATTCCCCTCCCTTGTAGGGGAGGGGTAAGGGGTGGGGTCAGTATTGTTTGCGGCGGTCGAGTTAGTGACCCCACCCCCAGCCCCTCCCCTACAAGGGAGGGGAAGGGCTGCGCCGAAGGAGGGGGAAATGGAATGTTAAATGACTGTTAAAAGCCTTGTATATGTATACATATACAAGGCTTTTTTCGTACCTTTGTGTAGTCAATCGCGAACGACTAACCAACTTTAGTATTCACCCTTTAAAACCATGAAAAACGTATGATTGAACTTAATGCTTACAAGAACCTGAACACGGCCTCGAAGACCTATGGCCAGTGGTACGTGCGCAAGGAGTCGAAGCAGGTCTACGGACTCTCTGAACTCGCGCAGCACATAGATTTTTACAGAAAAATCACCCCTATTCAAAATATTATTGTAATTTTGCAAAGCAAAATTTAATCATTTAAGCCCTACGGCATCACGGTAAGCCGCAATAATATGTGTAAGAAAGTTATTTGTTTCGTTCGCGTAAGCAGTCAACACCAAGACTTGAAGCCGCAAAAAGAAGCCATCGAAAGGCAGATAATTGCAGATGGCTATCAGCGTAATGAAATTGCCTACGTCGAAGGTAAGGAAAGTGCCATCAAACTAAAAGAAGAACAACGGCAAACGCTAAATGAAATGAAACAACTTATAAGCGAACACGAAACCATTGAAAGCGTTTACTTCTTTGCCGTTGATAGACTTGCAAGACGTATGTCAGTGGTTATGTCCGTAAAAGAATGGGCAGACGAACACCATATAAATTTAGTGTTTCTGAACCCGAACCCTATGTCAACGTTCAGGAAGAATGAAAAGGGTGAATTAGTAAAGAATAAACTTACTGACCTTTTGCTTGCGATGCTTTCTTATGGTGCTGCTATGGAAATGCAAATTAAGAAAGCAAGGTTTGAAGAAGCTAAAAAGGTATTGCGTTCGCAAAATAAGGTAACAGGTGCTTTGCCATTTGGATATGAAGCAGACAAAGAAGGTAAAATAACTATAAACAAAGAGCAAGCAAAGATTATAAATTGGGTATTTGATTGCTATATAAATAAGGAAATGTCAACTAACCAAATATATAATGAAGGGTTAGAGTTTGGATATTGGAATGCAGTAAAAGGACGTAGTGGCGGCGCTTCAAAGATATGTCAGATATTAAAGAACAAAGTGTATTGTGGGCAAACACCAAAGAAAAACAAATATGATACGAATTATCCTATCATTATTACAGAAGAAAAAATAAATAAAGCAATAGAACTAATGCACGAAAAGAAATACAAGTCAAAGGTATATCAGAAAAATGTATATTATGCAAAAGGGATAATCAGAGACGAAGAAAGTAACACGTGTATGATTGCAGACCGCAACCACGTTAGATATTTTACTGCAAATGCTAACCAAATGTATACCGTTAGTTTAAACGTTGTAGATAGCCTTATATGGCGTTCAGCAAAGGACGAAAAAGCAACAAAGAACAACTACGACACACAAAAGGAAATAGAAGGGGCAAAGGAAACATTAAGCGAAATAGAAATGAAAATTGCGACATTTGAAAAGCAATTAAGGGAAACCGACAAAAAGAGCGAAAGAAATTATAGTGCATATATAGATGGTCGTATTTCAAACGAACTTTATACAGAAAAGGACGATTATATAAATGCAGAAAGAAAGAAGGTACAAAAGCGAAAGAACGAAGAAGAAATGAAAAAGGCAGAACTTCTAAACGTATTGGAAAATTTGGAAAAGAAAAATAAGGTTATTTCTGAAAAGGACATTTATAATAATTTGGCAAACTTGAAAGATGATAATTTAAGAGTAGAAATAATAAAAGAAACCATATCAAATATGACGGTAAAGAAACTATCAGATAATAATTATCTTTTCAAGGTTTACAACAGATATGGCAAACTTATAGACAAATATCTTTATATTTCAAATAGGGCAAAGTCTGTAGTATATTGGTCAAGCAATCGGCAAGAAAACGATGATTTTGAAATAAAACTAAATGTTACAAATGAAATAGAAAAGCGTTTCAAAAGAGAATATCGGTAAATTGATTCTTGTTATTCGTCCCCTTAAAGCAAATTAGTTTTAAGGGGCTTTTTTTATTGTATTTCAATAGTTCAAGAAAAGCCATATAACAGCATTTTATTTGTTTTCCTTTGCAGTTATCAGCACACAACAAACAAACGTTAAAAACAGCCTTAAACAGCCACAACAAAAGGAAAATAGAATACCAAAAACATTTCCAATTTCATAAAGTTTTGCAAATGAAAACGTTAAATAAAATAGTTTACGTTGAAGGTATTATTATTTGGTTTTTCCATACATCACTGAATATTTATTTAAGTACAAATAAAGTAAAAGGTTTATCTATATTTCTATTGGTACATATTGCCAATTAAGGCAGTCAATCTTTTTATAGGATATAGACGGATAATTGCCGTTATATATCCTTTTATTTGTATTCATTTAAGTCTCTATATATACAGATTTATTTCTGCACGTCATATCTGAAAAGGTATGGCGTTTTTTTTGTTGTCTTATATCCCCCCCCATACCCATACGCCCCATATCAGACGAAGACCCCAACGCCAAAACCCTTCTTCACACAAACGCCAATATTTTGCAATAGGTAGGGTAATAATTGTCAAATAAAGCCAAATAAAGCCATTTAGAGCCATTATATTTCTATTGCCTTGCGGTTATTCCAATAATGGAAATAAGTTAGCCTATAATTGTAGTTACTTTACACTATATTTCAAATGTAGTAACAAGCCATTATAAAGCAGATAGAAAGCGTTTTAGGCTCTTACCTTTGTAGCTGACCACAAACAACAAATAAACACGTTATAGGGCTTTTATTACATTATTTTCTTTTTCTTCTGCTTTTGATGTAATAGAGCGTTTCCTCTTGATGGCACAAATACGCTTAATAGGTTTTACTCTTACTTCAATAGTGTTTGTATTATTACTTTCATTTTCTTCATTTATAACATCATTTGAAAAAATGTCATTCAAATTGTATATGTTTCTTTCTTCTTCTTTTATATTTATAGTTTTGGATGATACTTTTTTCCTTTTATGGGTTAGTCCGTTTTCATCCTTCCATCTTTTAAGCGTAGAAATGGAAACTTTCACACCATTTTCTTTCATTATTTGTAGGTTTTCTTTGTCCTTCAAATTAAGGTCGTAATATTCACCTATAATGTTATAGTTACGTTGTTTTTCTGCTATATTCTTTGCAGCGTTTTTACTGATATTATGCTTTACACAATATGCAGTATTAACGATGTATTTCTTTTCCTTATTTCCTATTACATATTTTTGAAATTTAGGTAAACTTAAATCAGCATTAAAAGCCCTTTTACATATTTCATATAAGTCTGATTTAGTTATTTTGTTTCCGTCATTTATCATATAGTGGTATAATTCAAATACCAAATTATAAAGCAAATTATCAAAGGAAATTTCACTATAAATCAAACGTCTAATAATGGCATTAACATATAGTTTCTTTCTTCGTTGCATACCATCTTTTATTTTGCGTATCTGACTGCATTTATTGCTATTTATTGCGTTTTCAGTTTGAAACCAATATCTTTTTATTTCAGTATATTCTTTTGGAATGTCGATATAAGCCGTATCGTCTGGAACGTCTTGCAATAGCGAACGTTCCATATTATAATATTTTCCGTTATATTTGTTTATAATATCGGCAAAAGGTAAATTTAAAAAATCATCGGCAAATTCAGCATACATTAAATTAAAATCGGAAAAATCGAAACTGCCTTCAATTTGTTTTTCTTGATTTTCTGTGTTTTTCATTTTGGGCTTTTTGCCCTTTTCCTGCTGTCTTTCAATTAGGTCTGAATTATTCAATGTCTTTATACCAAACAATTCTTTGAAAGTCTTAATATCAAAATATAAATCATTGAAATATATATCATCTTTGTGTATCGTCCCGCATATTTGTTGTGCAACAGATTGGCAACAGTTATCAGTATTCTTTTCATTTGTTATTTCTTCAATCTTTCTAATTAGCCCCCAATATATTTCCTTATATAGATTAGAATTTATTATTGAATCTTCAAGGGCGTATATTAGACGATACCTATTACCTTTTATCCCATCATTTGCCGTTCTATAGGCTATATTAGGGCAAATTTCCGTGTCTTGTATTATCGCCATAAAATCATTATAATTTAGCTTTCTATCGTCCAAGTCAACACATATTATATTCGTTTGCAGCCAATTATTTTCCGTCTTTTCTTTAACTGAAAATGTTTCTGATGTAAAGACACCACAAAAAGCGTAATTATTGGATATATAATCACGCAGTTCTGAAAGTCTAATAAGTTGTTTTTGATATGTTAGTTTTCCCCAAATATCTTTGTTTTTGTCTTCAATTGCATTTGTGGAAATACTAACGTAAAATTTTTTATTTAAAAAGTCGTTCATAAAGTTACTAAGTTATTAAGATTATTTTCTTCAAATGTCACCAAGTTATTAAAAATAAGCGGTGCAAATTATCAGTGCAACTTAGTAACAAAAACCACTGACAAACCGTCTTGCAATAACGTCACCGCTTTACAAATATAGTTCAAATAATTATCATAACAAATTATTACATATTCAATTTTTCGTATATTGAAAAAATTTCCCTTAGTTTATCCTTAAACTGTTTTTCAAGGGCGTTTCGCTCTTCAATCGCTTTAAATCTTTCAGCCCTTTTTTCTTGCGTTTCCTGCTGATAGTATCTTTTTACGCCTTCACCTATCCTTTTATTGTGCTCTTTTGTTCTTTTCATATACTAAAATACTTTTATTTATAAATATCAGGATACTTTCCAAAAAGTTTGGAAATAGACAAACTTTTTTTTCTTCATTTTAGAAAATGGCTAAAAATCAGCCTTTTGCGTCTGAAAATCAAATATTTTTTCAGAAAAGCAGTACTTTTTCAAAAGTAGTATATATTTATAATTGTAAGACACGGAAATAACATATTAAAACACAGACAAAAGATGGAAACGGTCATACTTTTCGGACTTCAGATGGCGGCTTTATTGGGCTATATATGGATAGAGTTTGCCGAAATACGTTCTCTAATCAAAAAAGCGGAAAATAACATTATAACAGCGATAGTAAAGAATGAAATTTCAAACGAAAGCACAACGGATAACAAATGAAATTAGGGCGTATCTTATAAGAAACGATACTGAAATTACGCCCCCAATAGAAATGCAGTTAAACTTACTTGAAAGCCTTTTAATTGACTATTATAACGCGAACGAATATATTACTACAAACGGCTATATTCAGCAATTTAACAAAGGTACAAGTATCGGGCTATCCCCACTATTAAAATTAAAGTACGATAGCATAAAGCAGATACGAAAACTAATATCTGAAATCATACCGACAAATGCAGATACAGAAAACGCCAAAGACTTTATTGAAAGTCTGATAAATTAAAAGAATAATTATATAAAAACATATTATAATATGAATAACGATACATTAAATTTATTTCAAGTTGTCAATAAATTGGCAAGCAAAGAAAAACTATCTATCATCGAGCAAAGGATTAACGATAACGCCATCAAAAGGGCAAAAGAATTTGGTATTGCGCCAACATCCCATTATAATTTTGAATTGCGTGATATAGTAAAACCAAATTGGCTAAAAACTGAAAACAAGTATATCAGTAGCGATAATGATATTAAAGAACTTATAAGCCGTTGCACATATATTCAAAATGTTAGAAATAGCATTAAATTCCCATACATTGAATTTGAAAATATTAAATGGGGAACGCCTACAAATAACGGCTTAATAGAAAATGAAAAGATACATAAAGCCAATAGGCTTGCAGAACGTCTTTCAATTAGCAAATTACTTCTTTTAAGTCAGCCTGACTTTCAGTTAAATATGGAACAAATGGCAATTAACGCCCTATATCAAAAGTTATTTAGTACGATGTTTTCAACCGCCGAAGAAATAACCACTGAAAATGAAGAAAGCCCAAAAGGTTTAATAGACGAAAACGATGTAATTACAATTAGTGGCGTTACTGACTTAATAGACCTTCAGGGGGATGTTGACAAAGTAACAGACAAAGGTATTTGGGTTATTTCACCAACGGCAAAAAAGCAATTAAATACACTTAATCTTTCAACGCCAATCTTTTATAATAATCAGTTACTAAATAGTCCTTACATTTGCACTAATTTGGCAGAGGATGGATATTTACTTTATATTGATTTATCAAAAGTTTGCGTTACCCAATTTGGGCTAATGGGTGTAAGTGTTGACGCTTATACACACGCCAAAGATGGCTACACTGACGTAATTGTCGAGGGCTATTTTGATTATTCATTGGCAAATGAAAAGTTTATCAGTGTCGGCAAATTTATAGTTTAATTCTTTTATCATATCATTTAAATCAATTATCTGAATTTTTTTTTCATTAAATCAAAAAGGGATAGAGCGAATTAACGCTCTATCCCAATTTTATTTCATTACCTTATTATCGTTTAGGTGTACCATATATCGTTATATATTCCAATGTCTTTTTCTATATCCATAAGCCTAAATTGTTTATTCTTATTATTATTATGTAGCTACAATTATAAATATATCGTATTATGGTTAAATAACTAATTTCTAACAATTATTTTTTTATCTATTATATAACAATTACTTCAATTCAATTTATAGCTATAATTAAGCCATTTAGAGCCATTATATTACTATTCCCTTTGTAGTTATCAGTCAATAGCAAATAAACGCTTTATAAGCCCTTATAACGTATTATTTTGCTATCTACATATTACAATTTGCCCAACGAACAAGCAAATAACAGTCGGTTGGGGTGAAAATATGGTGAAAACCTATGTCGGAACACAACACGCCCTTCTCGAAGGGAACCATCCAGGGCATCCTCACCGACATGGTGAAGTGTATCCGCGAGCTTGCGCTCAACGGCATCACCATCAAGATTCCCGACCTGGCACTCTTCTCGTGCTCCATCGAGTCGTACGGTGCACTCAACCCCGGCTCGCTCAAGGCCGCACTCTTTGAGAACGGCGGCCTGGTGAAGAACGTCAAGCTCCTGGCACAGTCGACCGGAGAGTTCACCCGCTCCGAGCTGAACAAGGACGCCCGCTTCAAGTTCACCTCGCTGACCCAGTCGGTCATCGACAAGTGGAACGAGGAGCACGGTACCGATCCCGAGCCCTAAACCGTGAGGAGGACCGAGACATGAAGATGAAAAACGCTTCGCTCTGGGAGGTCGCGCTGCGCATCCTCATCGCAGCCGCCACTGCCGCCCTGACGGCACTGGGAACGACCTCGTGTATGGGCTTCGGCCCGCTGACGCTCTGATTCTTACAAAGTCTTACATTTTGGAAATCGCCGCTTTCCCCGATAAATACAGGGGAAAGCGGCGATTCTTACATATTACAAATTACATTTTACTTTTTCTGATGTCTTCGCTCCCCGTTTTTTCCTTGGAAAAAATGTCAGAAAAATTTGGCCGTTCGGCGGGAATGTCGTAACTTTGCACGACAGAACTAAAGCCAAACAAGCATCAATCGACGAAGTGAAACAGATAAATCGTTGACGCTTAGGGGGTTATTGCTACCAACCCTATACTCCTAAAAGAGGAAAATGAATAAAAACTAAAATAAAGACAATCAACATGAAAAAGAAAAGTGCAATGACATGGGCTGTAGCCGTAGCTACACTTGTCGGTGGACTGACGTCGTGCGGTCTCGACATTCCTAAGGAAGTTCCATCATCGTTCGAGACGATGACGGTGGCGAAAACGAACATTGAGGTGCCTCTGAAGTTCAGCGCCAAGCTGAAGGGACAGGCTGACGTGACCATCACACCGCAGGTGAGCGGACAGCTGATGAAAATCTTCGTCAACGAGGGCCAGCAGGTGAAGAAGGGCCAGACGCTCTTCGTCATCGACTCGCGCAACGCCCGGCTTGAGCTGGAGGCAGCGCAGGCCAACCTGCAGGCAGCACTGGCTCAGGAGAACAGCGCGAAGCTGGAGTACGAGTCGAACAAGAACCTGTTTGAGAAGAACATCGTGAGCCGCTATATGCTGGACAACTCGCAGAACACCTACCGCCAGGCGCAGGCCTCGGTGGCTCAGGCCCGTGCATCGGTGAGCCGTGCGAAGGTGAACCTGGGCTTCTGTACGATTGTTGCGCCGGTAACGGGCGTCATCGGCGAGATTCCCGTTCGCACCGGCGACCAGGTCTCGCCCGCTACCCACCTGACCATCCTCAGCGGCAACACGACGATGGACGCTGAGTTCTCGGTGACAGAGGCGCTTATCGAAGCCTCTGTCTCGGCCGGTCTGACTCAGGAGGACAAGGCGAAGCACATGGCTGAGCTGCCGGAAGTGACGTTCGTGATGAAAAATGGCACGGAGTACCCGCACAAGGGGCGCATCAACAGTCTGACCGGCGTGGTGGATGCTGCCACCGGCTCACTGGGCGCAAAGGCCTCGTTCCCCAACCCCGACGGCCACCTCTTCTCAGGCATTCAGGGTACGGTCGTGCTGCCGTTTGCCCAGAATGATGTGATCGTGATACCGCAAACGGCGGTGGTGAAGCTGCAGGACAAGCAGCAAGTCTATAAGGTGAAGGCCGACAGCACGGCAACCGCCGTCACGGTGACGACGGCCGATACTGGCAACGGCAAGGACGTCATCGTCACCAGCGGTCTCAACGTAGGCGACAAGATCGTGACCATCGGAGCTAATAACGTGCAGGAAGGACAGCAGGTGCTCTTCCCGGAAGAAGTGAAAAGTGAAGAGTGAAGAGTGAAAAGTGAAGAGTAAAAGATGAAAAACAACATATTCATCAAAAGATACGTGATGGCGTGTGCCATCTCGATCGTTATTGCGATGGTGGGCTTCATCTGCATGAAGTCGCTTTCCATTGAGCAGTATCCAAGCATTGCACCGCCACAGGTGATGGTGATAACCACCTACACCGGTGCCGACGCTAACACGATTATGAAGTCGGTCATCCAGCCGCTGGAGGAGAACATCAACGGCGTGCCCGGCATGACCTATATGACCTCGAAGGCCTCGTCGTCGGGCAACGTGAGCATCAGCGTGTTCTTCGAGCAGGGCACCGACCCCGACATGGCGGCGGTGAACGTGCAGAACCGCGTGTCGAGGGCGCTGGCCCTGCTGCCTGCCGACGTGACGAAGGTGGGCGTACAGGTGATGAAGATGCAGAGCAACATTCTGCGCATCCTCGCCGTGAGGAGCGCCGACGGGAAGTATGACGACGACTTCATCTCGAACTACGTCGACATCAACATCAAGCCGCGCCTGATGCGTATCACGGGCGTGGGCGATGTGACGGCACTGGGTAACACCTACGCCCTGCGCATCTGGCTGAAGCCCGACGTGATGGCGCAGTACGGCCTGGAGCCGAACGACGTCTTCGCCGCCATCAGCGGCCAGAGCTTCGTGACGTCGACGGGCTCCTTAGGTGAGCAGTCGGAAAACAAGTACCAGTACTCGATGGAGTACAAGGGCACGCTGAAGAGCGTCGAGGAGTTCAACGACATCGTACTGAAGACGAGCGACGGCGGCCACCTGCTGCACTTAGGCGATGTGGCCGAGGTGGAGATTGGCGCCCAGAGCTACAGCTTCCTGTCGAACATCAACGGCCAGCCCGGTACGCTGCTCATGGTCTTCCAGGCTCCGGATGCCAATGCCACCGAGGTGAACGCCCGCATCACGAAGATGTGTGAGGACATGAAGGCAACGATGCCCGCCGGACTGGAGTTCGTCACCATGCAGACCTCTGACGACTTCCTCTTTGCGGCCATCCACAACGTGGTGGAGACGCTCATCATAGCCATCATCCTCGTGATTCTCGTCGTGTTCTTCTTCCTGCAGAACATCAAGGCGACGATCATACCCTCGATATCAATCTGCGTATCGCTCTTGGGAACGTTCGCCATCGTCGCGCTGGCGGGCTTCTCGCTGAACATCCTGACGCTGTTTGCACTGGTGCTGGCCATCGGTACGGTGGTCGACGACGCCATTGTGGTGGTCGAGGCCGTGATGGCGAAGATGGAGGGTGGCATCAGCGACGCCCGCGAGGCTACGCGCCAGGCCATGAGCGAGGTGTCGGTGGCCGTCATCTCGTGTACCTTGGTATTCATGGCGGTGTTCGTCCCCGTCACCTTCATGGGCGGCACGTCGGGCACGTTCTTCACGCAGTTCGGCGTCACCATCGCCTCGGCCGTCGGCCTGTCGTGCGTGTCGGCCCTGACGCTGTGCCCCGCCCTCTGTGCCATCATGCTGAAGGTGACTGAAGGCAAGAAGGAAGGCAAGAGTCTGACATACTATACGAAGAAGGCTTATACTGCCAGCTACAACGCTATCTACAACAAGTACAGCAAGAGCGTCCAGAAGTTCATCAAGCGCCCCATCCTGGCATGGAGCCTGCTGGCCGTTGCCGCCGTCCTGCTCATGTTCTTCATGAAGAACCTGCCGTCGGGCCTCGTGCCGCAGGAGGACCAGGGCGTCTTCCTCGCTGAGATCCGTGCACCGGAGGGCTATACGCTGAAGCAGACGCAGGAGCTGACAAAGCTGGTGGAGGCCAAGGTGAAGGAGATTCCCGAGACGGAGAGCTTTGCCACGGCCTGCGGCTACGGCCTGATTTCGGGCAACGGCTCCAACTTTGCCACGCTCGTCGTCCGACTGAAGCACTGGGACGACCGCCCGGGCATGAACCACCTCATCGACCTCGTCATCGGCCGTATATACTTTGCCTGCAAGGATATCAAGAACGTGCAGGTGCTGCCCTTCCAGCTGCCACAGGTGCCAGGCTACGGTTCGAGCAACAGCGTGAGCCTCGTGGTGCAGGACCCCTCCGACGGCAACTTGTCGGAGTTTGCCAAGCACACCCAGAACTTCCTGAACAAGCTGGCCGAGCGGCCCGAAATCAACATGGCCATGTCATCGTACTCGGAGCGCTACCCGAAGTATCAGGTTGAAGTCGACCCCACACAGTGCGACCGTGCCGGTGTGTCGCCGAAGACGGTGCTGAGCACGCTCGGCTCCTTCTGCGGCGGTTCGTACATCGGCAACTTCAACCAGTTCGGTAAGGTCTACCGCATCATGGCTGCCGCCTCGCCCGAGTACCGCCTCGACCCCTCGTCGCTGAACAACATCTTCGTCAAGGTGAAGGGCGGCAAGATGGCTCCGCTCGCTGAGTTCGTCTCGCTGAAGGAGATTGTCGGTCCGTCGAACATCGAGCACTTCAACCTGTTCCAGAGCATCACCTGCAACATCATGGCCAACGGCGCCAGCGAGGGTGAGGTTCACGAGATCATCGCAGAGGTGTTTGAGAAGGAGATGCCGAAAGGCTACACCTACGAGTACAGTGCCATGTCGCGCGAGGTGGAGGAAGCAGCCGGTTCAAACACCACGGCCCTCATCTACGTCATCTGCGTCATCCTCATATACCTCATCCTGGCTTCGCTCTATAACTCATGGTTCACGCCGTGGGCCGTGCTGTTCTCCGTGCCGTTCGGACTGATGGGCGCCTTTGTGTTTGCATATCTCGGTTCGCTGGTTCACTTCCCCGGCATGGACAACAACATCTACCTGCAGACGGGTGTCATCATGCTGATCGGACTGTTGTCGAAGACGGCCATCCTGATTACGGAGTTCGCCTCCGAGCGCCGTGCCCAGGGCATGGGCATCCTCGAGGCTGCCTTCGAGGCCTGCAAGGAGCGTCTGCGCCCCATCCTGATGACCGTAGCCACGATGATTATCGGTATGGTTCCGCTGGTCATCGAGGGCGGCGCCGGTGCCAATGGCAACCGTGCCCTCGCCCTCGGCGTCATCGGCGGCATGAGCATCGGCACCGTTGCCCTGCTCTTTGTCGTTCCCGCCTTCTTCATCGTTTTCCAGAAACTTCATGAGAGGTTCCAGGGAAAGGAAGTTGCTGAAGTGAAAGAAGTGAAAAGTGAAGAGTGAAAAGTGAAGAGTGAAGAGTGAAAAGTGAAGAGTGAAAAGTGAAAGAAGTGAAAATTATGAATTGTAAGAATATCATCACAGTCGCAGCCGTGAGCCTG
>JAEEGK010017386.1_pt1 | contig 15693 bp, 14 predicted proteins | sample 8958771 | NCBI WGS metagenome assembly JAEEGK01 (sample SAMN16246547, study PRJNA631951) | gut metagenome | biome: gut microbiome; feature: rumen; material: SC-attached | host: Bos | place: Iran: Karaj | collected 2018-10
TATTGCTGATCATCATGGGAACGAAGAAAGGAGAAACCATCTCAGGTCCCTTATCATCGAGTTTTCTGGTCTCCCTTAAGGTAGAATTGATACCGCCGATACCGGAACCTATATAAACTCCGAAGCGTTCCTTATCAAGTTCGCTCTCAAGAATTCCGCTGCTTTCAACGGCCTGTTTTGCGGCAGCCATGGCATACTGCATATAAAGATCGGATTTTCTGATTTCCTGAACCGTGTCGTAGTAGTTCTTCGGTTCAAAATCCTTAACCTCGGCATCGAGTTTTACTTTAAGACGAGATGCGTCAAATCTTTTAATGTGATCTATTCCGCAAACACCTTCTGTAATACTATTCCAAAAACTATCAATATCGTTTCCAACAGGTGATACTACTCCCATTCCCGTTACTACAACTCTACACATACATTCCTCCGTCAACCTTGATCACTTCGCCGGTTATATATTTAGAAGCATTACCGGCCAAAAACAGTGCAAGCTGTGCCACATCTTCAGGCTCGCCCAAAACTCCCAGGGGGAGAGACTCTGCGATTGCCTTGGTCATTTCTTCGTTTAGTGCCGCCGTCATCTCGGTTGCGATATAACCGGGAGCAATGGCATTGCATCTTATATTTCTTTTTCCGTACTCTCTTGCCACGGTCTTGGTAAAACCGATAATACCTGCTTTTGATGCGGCATAATTGGCCTGACCCTTATTTCCCATAAGACCGACAACAGAGCTTATGTTAATGATGTTTCCGCATCTGTGTTTTACAAAGCTTCTGATGAAAGCTCTTGTCACGTACATACAACCTTTAAGGTTTACATCGATAACATCATCAATATCCGAATCTTTAAGAGCGGGAAGGATGTTGTCCCTTGTGATTCCCGCATTGTTTACAAGAATATCTATGCGTCCGTAATCTGCGAGGATCATTTCCGACATTCTTGTCACTTCTTCAGGATTCCTCACATCACATACATAGAGCTTTGCATCACTTCCCAGGCTCTTTAACTGAGCCAGGGTCTGTCTTGCCGCATCCGATTCGGATGTGGCGATTATCGCAACATCGGCACCGTTTTCAGCAAACTTAAGTGCAATGGCTTTTCCTATTCCGCGAGTTCCGCCGGTTATAACGGCATTCTTATCCGATAACATTTACTTAAGTCCCTCCAAGGTGTTCTTCAAAGACTCCCTGTCACTGACATTAAAGATCCTGACATCTTTGAGTGTTCTTTTTACAAATCCCGAGAGTGCATTTCCGGGGCCGCATTCAATAAAGGTATCGACACCTTCTTCGGCCATCTTCTTGATGAGCTCTTCCCATCTGACACTTCCGGACACCTGCTTTGATATGTTCTCTATTCTTCCTTCTTTATCCGCAGGATATGCCGATGCAGTAAGATCCGAATATAAAACTCTCTTTGAATCAGAAAACTCATATCCGCCTTCCTTCAGCTCTTTGGCAAGTCCTGCTGAAGCGGATTCCATGTAAGGAGTATGGAATGCACCGCCCACAGGAAGATTTACAAACCTTACCTTTCTGTTCCCGAGTTCTTCGGTAAAAGCATCCATCTTCTCTTCACTTCCGGATACCACGATCTGTCCGGGACAGTTATAGTTGACCGGATAAACACCGGCTTCTTTACACAAAGCTTCAAGTTCATCCTTATCCATTCGAAGGACCGCAGCCATCTTTCCTCTGACCTTCTCGGCTGCATCCTGCATAAGCTTTCCTCTGACCGTCACGAGTTTAAAAGCCTCTTCGTAAGAAAGGAGCCCGCTTACCGCAAGTCCGGCTATCTCACCGAGCGAAAATCCCGCAACCGTATCGGGAACGATACCCTCCTTTTCAAGCGCGATCGCAGCTGCCATATCCGTAAGGAACAGGCAGGGCTGGGTGTTAACGGTCTGTTTAAGTTCTTCCTCGTTTCCCTCAAACATCTGTTTAAGAGTTCCCGGGCGGAGCGCCTCGGCCGTATCAAAAAACGACTTGACCTCCGGTATATCCTCATACAACTCTTTTCCCATTCCGGGATACTGGCTGCCTTGGCCTGCCAGCAAAAATGAAATCTTGCCCATAATATTTCCTTTAAATGTGTTTCAGATTGCCCCGTCCGGGATGAAGGGGGGGTGAATCAGGGGATAGGGGTCCCCAACAGTGAGGAAGCCTCACTGCAGATTCCTGTGATGATCTCTTCGCAGGTTCCCTCGCTGTTTACGAGTCCCGCGATCTGGCCGCACATGCAAGAACCGCCTTTGACATCTCCGTCGATCGCAGCTCTTCTGAGAGCTCCTGCTCCCATGGCTTCAAGATCTTCGGGTTTTGTCTGAGGATCCTGTTCAAGCTTTGCGAATTCTCTGGTCATCCTGTTCTTAAGTGCACGTACCGGATGACCCAGAGTTTTTCCTGTCACGATAGTATCTCTGTCGCGAGCGGATAATACTTTTTCTTTATAATTCTCATGAACTCTGCATTCTTTGGCGGTAAGAAATCTTGTTCCCATCTGAACCGCGCATGCACCAAGCATGAATGCAGCTGCCATTCCTCTTCCGTCAGCGATGCCTCCTGCTGCGATGACAGGAATATTCACTGCATCAACAACCTGTGGAACAAGTGCCATGGTAGTGGTCTCACCGACGTGTCCACCGGACTCACATCCTTCGGCGACAACCGCGCTTGCTCCCATTTCTTCTACCATCTTCGCAAGTGCAACACTTGCTACCACACAGATGACCTTTACCCCGGCAGCCTTTAATCTATCCATATACTTTGCGGGATTTCCCGCGCCGGTGGTAACCACTTTAATGTGTTCGCTGCATACGACTTCAACCGCTTCATCAATATACGGACTCATGAGCATCAGATTTACTCCGAAGATCTTGTCCGTAAGTTCCTTGGCTTTGACGATCTGTTCACGGAGCTGCTCTCCGTTTGAATTCATCGCTGCGATCAATCCCAGACCGCCCGCCTCGGAAACCGCTGCCGCAAGGTATGCATCGGCTATCCATGCCATTCCGCCCTGAATGACGGGATATTTTATCCCCAGCATTTCGCATATGGGATTCTTTTTCATGAGATCTTCTCTATTCATTACTGTTCCTCAATGAACTTAGCGAGCTTTTCAATGGAAGTGATCTCCTGAGAAAGCTCAATCTTGCAGTCAAGTTCCTCCTGAAGCTGCATTACCAGCTCCATGATATCCAGAGAATCAAGACCTATCTCCGAGAAGGTATCGGTCTCCTTGATCTCCGAAGGATCCTTATCGAGATATTCAGCGATAACACGAATGATGGTTTCTGTAACGTCTTTCATTTTTTACACTCCTTATTTCCCTTTGAATTATTTCAATTATGGATTTTCATCCTAAGCTCTTCGAGAATATGCCCGGGGCTTACCCCCAAGTCAACCGTAAAATAATCTTCCGATTCAGGCTTAGTTTTTATCGAAAATAAAGCTTTGGTTAATAAAACAAAAGACAATAGTATCAAAAACCTTGGGGCTGACCCCAAGGTTTTCTTTGCTTTTCCAAGCGTTATCATTTAAAATAACCGTGAGAATTTATTACTTACATATAATTATGGAAGAAGTCGATAAGATCATGAGCCAAAACATCTCTGATGAAAGCAGTGAATACACTCTTCAAGTCTCGGAATTTGCATCCCTCTGCAATACGACAAGGGATACACTCAGATACTATTACGAACAGGATATTCTCGTACCCTGGAAAAATCCCAAAAACGGATATCATTACTATTCTTCCGCACAGATCGGATCTTTCTTTTTTATCACGACAATGCGTCAGACAGGATGTTCCATATCGGAAATCGGAAAAATCCTGCACAATCTCTCAAGAGACGGAATAGAGGAATTGGGCAATTCCAAAATACGTGAATTGCAGCATGAAGCTTTTCTCATAACCAAGAAAGTTTCAGCCCTGCAACTTGGCATGTGGATACTGGGCAAATACAATTCACATAAACCCGGAGTGCCTTTTGTCGATGTTATGCCTCCCATGAGTGTTTGCTCTACTCCGGTCAACGACAAAGCTTCCTCATTTCACACCGGTGATATAGCTTCAGACATATCCGCCCATCTTTCCAGAACATCCAGTGATGATTCACTCCCGATGTTTCCCGCAGGTGTTACGATCGATTTCGAGGATCTGACAGCGGGAAAGTATGTCTACAATAATGTAATAAGCCTTACTTTTCTCCCGGCTGACAACATAGGTACTTTTCCTCTTAAGGGAAATAAAGCCGTTCTTTGTTATCACGACAACAAATCACCGGACATCGAGAAAACATATCGCAAAATGCTTTCTTTGATAAACAAGAATAACTTAAAAGCTGTATCGGATCTGTATTCCATCAGCTTGATCAACCTCTACGACGAGGCCAGGAACCACACTTATTTCAAATATCTCTTCATTTGTGTTGAATAAAACATTGTCAGGTAATCATCATGTCCGAAAAAAAACTGCTTAATTTCAAAAAACACGTCACAAGTCACAGAGTGTTCAGATTCATGCTCGCCGTATTTGCGGGTGTTATTATCCTTATACTGACATTCATCGCGATGACATGGGCTAAATTCGACGGAGAAGATACCATCATCAGATGGTCCGGAGTATATGAACAGCCCTGGGAAAGAGTATTTCCCGACGGAACACGCATATCACAGGATCTTCCCATTCTTACCGAAACGGGAGAACTCGGATTATTTGTGGTTGAATCCGTCCTTCCGGACAAAATAGAAGAAGGAACGATCTTCTGTATATTTGCCTATAATGATTCATTCATTTATATAGACGGACAGTTGAGAGCCAGCTTCACCAACGAGAACAACCCTCTTCCCGGAGAAAATCAAAAACCGGTTTTTCTGCAGGTCAAACTTTATCCTACCGATGCCGGTAAAACCATCCGTATAGAAAAACTGAACAATGACACTTCCATGGCTGAAGGACTGGCAACTATTTTTTACGGAGACTCCCTGGGCGTTTTCATGGAAATCATACGCATGGCCGGAATACAGTTCATGCTTGCGTTTTTGCTGTTTTTCTTCTCCGTTGCCCTCGTAATATTTTCCATCTTCCTGATAGGTAAATACGACGAATGGAAACTGCTTCTTTCCATAGGTTTCGCATTTGCTCTGGTGACATTCTGGCTTCTTGTCGATAACATCACCCCCCAGTATATAACCGGTCTTTATTATGTGGACGGTGTATGGGGATATCTGCTGGTCATGGTCATGAGCGCGCCTTTCCTCTATTTCATGAACGAGACCCAGAAGAGACGTTACGAAAAGGTATACATCGGTATACTGATGACTTTGTTCGTTTCATTTTCCGTGATCTTTTATCTCCATGTAGCCGAAATATACGACTTCAGATATTCAACCGTGATCATTAATACGATCATTTCCGTAGCGATCATCTCCATGCTGACCACAATCGGCATCGATATAGCAAACGGCAAGGCCAAGGAATATTTCTATGTGCTTATCGGTATGATAGGACTTTCCGCCGGCAGCCTTGTTGAAGCGGTACTCATGATACTTATCGCTGACAGGATAGACGGACTGTACATTCTCATAGGTCTGTATTTCTTGATCATTATGATGCTTTGTCAGACCATCAAGCAGATGAGATTAAGCAGAGACCAGATTCTCGAAGCCGTAAGAGCCAACAAATATAAATCCGAATTTCTGGCCAATATGAGCCATGAGATCAGAACTCCCATAAATGCCATCATGGGCATGAATGAGATAATCCTTCGCGAAAACATCTCCAATGAAGTCAGGGAATGTGCATCAAATATCAAGAGTGCCAGTGATACACTCCTGTCACTTATCAACGATATTCTTGATTTCTCCAAGATCGAAGCGGGAAGAATGGAACTGGTCAACTGTGATTATTCACTTTCCATGCTCACCATAGACGTTGTTAAGATGATCGAAGTGAAGGCTAATCAGAAAAATCTCGACATGGATCTCAGTGTATCAGGCGACCTTCCCGACGGATTATACGGAGACGAGAACAAGATCAGGCAGATAATGATCAATCTTCTGAACAATGCCGTCAAATACACCGAGAAGGGAAGCGTTTCTCTGGACATCAGCGGTACTGTTAACGAGGATATCGTAAGTCTCGAGATCAAAGTAAGCGATACAGGTATCGGTATCAAAGAAGAAGATCTAGGCAAGCTCTTCGAAAAATTCAGCCGAATTGATGAAAAGAGAAATAAGGACATCGAGGGAACCGGACTGGGACTTGCGATCTGTGCGGGAATGGTCAAGTTCATGGGCGGAACAATCGAAGTGGATTCCACATACGGAAAAGGCTCAGTCTTTACCGTAAGGATCGATCAAACCGTTAAAAATACCGAACCGGTCGGCAACATAAATGAGAAATACAGAAAAGAGCACCTGATACTTGCAGACGATGACTTTACCTATACCGCTCCTCTTGCTTCGATACTTGTTGTAGACGACAACAAGATGAATATCGAGGTTGTAAAAGGTCTGCTCAAAGATACACTCATTCATATCAAGGAAGCGTTCAGCGGCCGCGAGATGCTCGACATGGTCGCGCACAACCATTATGACATCATCTTCCTGGATCATATGATGCCCGATATGGACGGAATCGAAACCCTTGAAAAGAGCCGGGATCTTCCCGTTAACAAGTGCAGCGATTCTCCCGTCATAGCTCTTACCGCAAATGCCATAAAAGGTGCGAAAAAAGAATACATAGATGCCGGGTTTACCGATTACCTGAGTAAACCCATTAAGAGAGATGAGATGCTTGGAATGATCCTTCAATATCTTCCCGAAGGCATGGTCACCAAGTCACCCAAATCCGAAAGAAAAGCTCAAGTTCCGGAACCGACATATTTAAAAGCTGCGGATGTACTGGCAATCGATTTCATAGATAAGAAATCAGCAATGAAGTACTGCAATAACGATGACAGCTTTTACGAGATGATCTGCGGTATCTATGTGGATGATCATGATGAAAATGTGGCTAAAATAAATGAAAAATACGCCGCATCCGATTGGAAGGAATACGGCGTACTTCTGCATGCACTTAAATCAAACTCACGAAATATCGGAGCGGATAACCTCTCCGAACTTGCCAAGAGAATGGAATATGCTTCCAACGAAGGAAACGAAACCTTTATCAGGGAGCATCACGAAGAAGTTCTTAAAGGTTACGAGCTTGTAGTTAATAAGCTCAAAAAGTGATCGTCACTCAAATTCGATCGTGGCAGTGGGCTTGGTTGTCACATCATAGAGACAACGGGTGATACCGGGTACCTCATAGGTGATACGATATGAGATCTTCTCAAGAAGTTCCCAATCGATTCTCTCGATGGTTGCACTCATGGCATCCTTGGTATTTACCGCGCGGATAATGCATACCCACTCAAATGCTCTGTTTCCGTCTTTTACGCCTGTCGCCTTAAGATCGGGTACGACCGTAAAATACTGCCAAACTTTTTTATCAAGTCCGGCATTTGCAAATTCTTCTCTGAGAATGGCATCCGATTCTCTGAGAGCTTCAAGTCTGTCTCTTGTAATGGCACCGGTACAGCGCACTCCGAGGCCGGGGCCGGGGAAGGGCTGACGGTTAACCATCTCGTCAGGCAGTCCGAGTGCGGATCCCACTACTCTTACTTCATCTTTAAAAAGCAGCTTCAAAGGCTCTACAAGTTCCATCTTAACTTCTTCGGGAAGTCCGCCTACATTATGATGAGCCTTGATACCGTCCTTACTCTCGAGAATATCGGGATAGATCGTTCCCTGTCCGAGGAATCCGACTCCCTCAATCTTGGCCGCTTCTTCATCAAATACTTTAATGAATTCCCCGCCTATTATCTTACGCTTCTTCTCGGGATCACTGACACCTGCGAGAAGATCCAGGAATCTGTCGGTCGCATCTATATAGATAAGATTGGCACCAAGCTGTTTTTCAAATACATCTATGACCATCTGGCTCTCGCCTTTGCGCATGAGTCCGTGGTTTACATGGATACAGGTAAGCTGCTTCCCAACCGCTTTAATAAGAAGCGCTGCAACAACCGATGAATCAACACCGCCGGAGAGTGCAAGTAATACCTTGCCGTCGCCTATCTGAGCTTTTAATTTAGCGACCTGTTCTTCGATGAACTTATCCGCAAGCTCTTTGGTGGTTATCCTCTCCATAGAATCGGGACGGATGTTTTCGGAATTCTGATAGTACTCATTTCTAGCGTCTGCCATCTTATCCTCCTTAAATAACAATTACTTATCTATAACCGATACCGTTTTGCGGTATGTGTTACCAATTGATGAAGCGCTTCTCCTCTCCTCTCCAGAGCACGGTGAAGTCATCTCTGGTTCCGTACATGAACATACCTTCCGTATATGTGATCCAGCCTTCTCCGTTTATACCGGTCTTAAAATCAAACAGAGCGCTCGCAAGAGTTACGACATGGCTGTCATGTGAGCATATAACATCCAGTGCCTTATCGGTTTCGGGAAGTGAGAACACCTTATCGATGATGGGAGTCGCTGCTTCCTTAAGGGTTATTCCACCCGTAAACTCAGGAATATTTCTTTGAAGTCCGTAATAGAACTGATACCATCCTATGCCAAGATCGTTCTGCGCATGACCCAGGCCTTCGAGATGAGCGAGTTCTTTTATCTTTTCAACATGCGGGTTTTCGATACCCGCCCCCTTTGCTATCTCCGTTGCAGTCTGAACACATCTTTCCACAGGACTTGAATAGAAATACCCTATGGGATAATCAAGTTCCCTTCCGATCCTGTTAGCTATCTCTATTCCCTCGGGAGTGAGAAGAAGCTTTGAATAATCCCCATCGGGAGGATTATCGAATCTGATGGAATGCCTCATGTATACTTTGACATTTCTGTCATTGGGAAGTTTTAATGCATCCTCCCTCATTGCAGTAACTATAGAATTAAAAACCATTACATTATTACCTTATGCAAAAATCTCGTTTAAGTTCTCAATATGATTTTTCTTATCTGAAACAATTATAACTTTATCTCCCTTTTGGATACATGAATTTCCTCCCGGGATAATCAGTTCACCGTCTCTTATTATCGAAGCTACAAGAATATTCTTCTTAAGTTTGAAAGTGCTGTCTTTAAACAAAATTCCGTTCTTTGTAAAATCATCGCCGGCGGTAAACTGAAGGACCTCAGCTTTGTTATCGGCAACCGAACAATACTTCTCAATCTCATTGGGAGCATCGCCCGCTTCACAGTTATGTACGAATCGGATCAGCTTATCAACCGATATTTCTGAGGGTGAGAGTGTAATATCCAGATTTACTCTGTGAAGCAACTTTAAATGTCCCGGCTGCTCAACTCTCGTAAGGATCGAAGGAACATTTCTGGACCATGCATACATACTGGTAACAAGATTTGCCTCATCATTATCGGTAAGTGATACTACGGCATCGAATGATCCGATACCTTCATCTTCAAGTACGTCGGAAAGATCTCCTTCCAGGTAAGCAACATGAACCGAAGGATATCTTTCCATAAGTTCTCTGCACCTATCAAGATCGGATTCAAGAAGCGAAATGTTTTTTCTCTTCTCCAGAAGCATGTTAAGCAGATACTCTGCCGTGATCCCGCCGCCGACCATCATTACTTTCTTGGCGGAATGTTTGATGATTCCGATCTTCTTAAGGATCTTCTGGATGTCATCAATACCTGCAGCGATTCCGATGCTGTCGCCTGCTTCGATCTGAAAATATCCGTCAGGAACAAACAGCTTATTATCACGGAGTACGGTTCCCACAAGTATCTCTGCGTCCAGCTCCTTACGGATATCGATAAGTGTTTTACCCGCAAGAGGAGAGTCTTCCATGACCGTGACGGTTATCATCTGCATGTTGTCTCCGAATACGCCTTCAGGTCTTACGATTCCGGGAAGACCGATGCTCAGAGCTGCGGTTTCAGCCATGTCATATTTGGGATTGAATATATAATCGATATTCTGTTCCTTCTCAAGAGTTTTTCTCTCCGCAGCAAAATCAGGCTGGAAAACTCTGGCTACCGTGCGAAGCGTTCCTACCGCCTTGGCCTGCATGCAGCTCAGAAGGTTGATCTCATCAACGGGAGTCAGTGCTATAAGAACATCTGCCGTATCCGCTCCGGCTTTCATAAGAGTGTCCTTGGACGCACCGCTTCCGACAACGCCGCTGACGTTATAGCTGTCGGTGATATCATCAACAAGATTCTTTTGTTTATCGATTATGGTTATGTCGTAATTTTTCTTGGCGAGAGCTTCTACAAGAGATCTTCCGGTGCGCCCTGCTCCGACTATTATGACTTTCATGATTGTTCCCTTCCTTACTTTCTGTTTTTGATCATTCTCTCTGTTTTATGTTTCTCGAGTGCAAAATATACATTCTTTACGGTAAGCCCCTGTACAAGAACGGTAAAGAAGATTGTCACATAAGTTACGTTTATGAAAATATCATACACATCCTTGGGTAAAAACTCTTTTGTTCCGAATGCAAGTGCCAGAGACAATCCGCCTTTAAGTGCCGACCATGTCATCAGCGTTACGTATTCGAAAACATTGTAATTTCCGGGGATATTTTTTTTGCCCGTCAGAATACTGCTGATCGAAACACCGAATGATCTTGCACATACATTTATGATTATCGCTGCGGGTGCAAGAATAAAGATGTATTTGCTTATATCAAGATTCAAAACAAGCAATCCTATCATTACAAACAAAACGGAATTCAGAAGGCTTTCCATGATGTCCCAGAAATCCTTGTACAGATCCCTCGTATCTATGACCTTAGCCCTTCTTTCAATTCTGGAATAAGCGTAAGAGAAATACATTCCGCAGACAACGGATGCAATGACTCCGGAAAATCCGAGATGTTCGCAGATTATATATACAAGAGAAACATCAAGCAGTGATATAAGAATATATTTGATAGGGTCTCTTGTGACTTCCATCAGTTTGAATAAAATGAATGAAACCACAAACGCAACCGCAACGGCACCGACTATCTCTTTGAACATCAGCACCGCAAAGTTACTGTCGCCGCTATGAATGACAAGACTTCTTACGAAAATAAAAAGTGTAACACCGGTACCGTCATTGAAAAGGGATTCGTTCTCGATAACGGAACAAACATTTTTAGAAAGACCGATCTTGTTCAGTATTCCGGTAGCGGCTATGGGATCGGTTGGAGATACCACACATCCGAGAAGAATGCAGGTAAGTATATCCATATCAAAATGAAACAGCATTGCTACCAGATAAAACAGAACTCCGTAGAATACGGATGAGAGCATTGTTGTAAGAAGTGCCAAAAGGCTGATCGCACGGACATTCTCGCGGAACTTTCTCATATTAACTTTGCTTGCACCGGAAAAAAGCATGAAGCAAAGCACTCCGTCCATCAGATACTCTTCAAATCCGAAATCACCGAGTCCCGCCACGAAGCCGTCAAGAGATTCTATCTGAAGAAGCTTGCTCGCAATGAGAAGTATCATCGAAATGATAAATGAAAAAAGAATAAGAGCAATGTCCGACTGTATGTGAAAAAACTTTTCGTTCATTATTCCTATCAGAACAATGAAGACCAAAATGATGATAAGAAATAATAAAATACTCATAACCGGTCTGATTCTCTCTTTCGGATACAGATCACTTGATAAGCATCTGCACTCTGTTATAGTAGTTTAATTTGGAACTGCTTGAATCCGTCTCCACAACCGCAATGTTGGTTCCGGGGAATTTTCTCTGAAGATGAGGGTACAATCCTCTTCCCGCACACACATTGGCCATACATCCGAAGGGTGCTATGCACAGTACCTTCTTATATCCGAGATGTGCATAATCGCACACCTCCGCACCGAGGAGCCATCCGTCTCCTATGGTAAGGGTATGGGATACATATTCTTCCGACCCCTTGGCCATATCTTCATATTTATTCAGGCAATGAAAACCATACTCGTGAAGTGCGGCAATCATATCATTCTGACATGAGACCATCAGCTTCTTAACGATCTCAAATCCAAGGCGTTCAAGATTATGCTTTGCAGGTTTATGTGAATCGACGTAATAGAGCATGTACCATGACACGCCGTTTACATGAGCCTCCGCACCATTTTCCTCAAGATATTTTACAAGTTCCCAGTTTCCCAGTCCGCAGTACTTAACATAAAACTCGGCAACAACTCCCACAACCGTACGTTTCCCGCCGTCTCTTTTGATCGCTGCAAAAGACTCTGCGATCTTTCTGAAATTCTTTTTCATCTTACCGAGAGTCAGATTCTTACCGAGTCTGAGATCTTCGGACAGCGTATCGATCCAGTCTTTATAAAGTGCATCGGTCTCACCTTTGTTTACTTCATAAGGTCTCACCTGATTTGCAAGGAGCATAAGTATGTCCCCGTAAAAGAGACCGAACAATCCTCTTATAGCCGTATCAAGCGTGATCTTAAGCTGAATATCATCGCGGACATGTCGCACGTTTATGGTCATGACACGGACATCTTCGAAGTGAGATTTGTCGAGAGATCTTCTCATAAGCCCGAGATAACACGCACCTCTGCAAGCATCTCCCGCTGTGGGCATAAGGATGAATGTTTTCTTTGGATCATACTTACCGCTTCTGAGTGCCCTGACAACCTGCCCCGCCATAAGCACGAAGGGATAGCAAATATCATGGTTGGAATATTTAAGGCCTTCCTGTCTTATCTCGAATTCATCACTCTCATCGAGAGGAACAACCGCATATCCCTTACTCCAGAACATATACTTAAGAAGAGGGAAATGATTATCCAGCGTTGCGGGGATCAATATGGTGTTTTCTTCCGTTTCACTCCGAATACGGTACATCAGAAATCTTCCTTCTCACACCATAAGTCCTGCTACATAATACAGGATCGCACTTTCGTATTCCTGCCAGATCCTGTGACTTCTTTGTACCGCACATATCAGATAACCCCTTATGTCATCATGATCCCTTACACGTGCGATCAAAACAGAACCAAAGCCGTTTTCTTTTAACGAAGTGCCAAATACCGGTGCTGTGTTTTTTATATTTTCTACCGAACCTTCCGCAAGAACATCTTCCGTCATAAGCAGATCGATATCGGAAGCATCGCATTCAAATCCGGGATCGTTGACGGCCCTCATACCCAAGCCGGGCCGTACATAGTATAGTTCGTTTATCTGAAGAACCTCTTTCAATACGGGAAAAGCCGCTTTAATCTTACCTTCATGGGTGCTTTCCCTATCCATGCCGTTCCTCAGATCCTGCATGTCCGTGAAAACTCCCCTTCTCGTCACTACCGATACTTCGAGAACACCGTGCTCATCTTTATCGTAAATGGTATAGCAATTCCTGCCTTCGCTCTTTCCCACATACAGCATTTTATCGATCAGTTCAAAGAGCTTATCGTAATCATCGGCATCATTGGGATATGATGCGCAGCCGGATGTTGCGGTGATCCTTGCCGTACCGTCGCCGAAGTGCATTTCTTTTCCGATGTACCCGGATTTTTTATATAGCTTTTCAAAAAATCTGTTCTTATCTCTGCGGGATATATTTTTCAGATCTATTATCAAGAGTTCATCGCCGCCAAAACGACCGACAGCCCCGAAACCGTCAACGGATTTCGCAAGATCCTTGGAGACCTCGATAAGCACCTCGTCTCCTGCGGAATGACCGAAAGTGTCATTAATGGATTTGAAATTATCCAGATCCACCATAGTGAACGTAAAAGGCTGCTTCTCGGCAATGAGCCAGTGAACAAGCTTCATCGCATAGGTTCTGTTCAAAACTCCGGTCAAAGGATCCAGTATTTCTTCCAGGCTGATCTCATCGATTATCCTGTCAAAAAAATTAAACTTTCTGAGTTTTTCTATTGTATATACCTGAAGATTCTCCGCCGCTTCATTTCGTCTTATGACATCCGTCACATCAACGAAACTCCCGACCAGTCCGACTATCTCACCTTTTTCATATAAGGGCCGCTTGGATGCGATGATATCCCTTTCTTCACCGCGGATAACACATTTGCCCTGAACTTTATAAGTACTTTCGCCGCTTAATACCCTGATTTCGTCCTGTTTGTAGGGTTCCGGATCGGAGTGCCATCCCATATCCTCATCGGTCTTTCCGATAAGTACATCCTCGGATTCAAATCCGTAGAAATCCAGAAATGCCTGATTTACCCCTATGAAGCGCCTGTCCTTATCCTTCCAGAAAACGCAGTCCTGAGAAGTATTTATGATACTGTCAAAAAGCTCAACCGTCATTTCCATGTTTTTATCTGCCTCACATTTATGTCAAACCGATATTAATACGAAAAACGCTGTGCTTTACTTCTTGGCGTACAAAAAATCATTATAATTTTACCATATTTTGCCCTCTTTCGGGGTACAATTAAACAAAGGCCGAGGGCAAATTTCCCTCGGCCTTTGAATGTTCCGTAATGTGTTTTTAACCCTTAAAATCAATATGGCTTCCCACCATACGCTCCGCTTCGGTTTTCACACGCCCCGCCGCACTGTCATATGAATAAACCTGAACGTCACGTACAAGATCCTTAAGAGAATCGGACGAAAGAGTCACGTACTCTTTTTCATCGGGAATAACCTCATCCTCGTAAGAAGCATCCTCATCATTTTCCCTGATGCGCTCTTCAGCTTCCTTCTTCTCGGCCCTTCTTTCCTCTCTGTTTTTCTCGATGCGCTCTTTTTCGGCCTCTTTACGCGCCTTCTTCTCTTCAGCCTTCTTATGCGCTCTCTTTTCCTCTGCCTTGCGCTCTATACGCTCCTTCTGAAGTTCCTGAGATTTCTCCACAGTTGCAAAGAATTTCTCGGTACCGTCCGAAGCCACGCTCATACCGAAGTTCTTGACGGCAGCTCCGCTGCTTGCCAGAGAATTCTTGGCCTCCAGAAGTTTTGCCTGTGACATGGCGATTATGCCTTCGTATTTATTGCGATAATCCTCGTCCGTAGCCATGCGTTCAAGCTTTTCATCGTCGATAAGTACAACCTGCTTTCTAGCATTCCCGTAAGCAGCGGCATTAGCCTGGACCTGGGCCTTCATGTCCTTGCTTACGACTATGAATTCCATGTTACCGAACTTAGCTTTCAGCTTGGAATAGTAATCCGCAGCGGTGTCGGACAGCTTAACATCACCGATGGCAAAACCGTAATCGGTCTTCCGTGGGATCAGGCTGCTTGTTTCACTCAAAGGGTTCCAGGGTTTTAATGAAACCTTGGTGTTTTTAGCCTCTGTAGCGGTATAGCTTTTTGACGTTTTGGCATTTTCTGTGGTTTTGGCCGAATCGATACGTTTCTGTTCTGTTTTCCAGGCTTCGGCCGCTTGCTGATATGCTGAAATTTCGTGGATACCCGACATAATCTTCTACCTCCCTGTAGTATAGACCGGGTTAAGCGCCCATGACAAAAATCCGTTTCATCAGCCTCCGGCAAGGCATAATAAGGGCACTTTCAGTTTTCTTATCTATTATATCGGCCTGTATTCACAAGACCTTTACAACAATTTTTAAATAATATGTTGACATACTTCATCTGTCGTAGTATATTTACCCCATCAGACATAGTACGACTGTCGTAGTACGTCTGACGTGGTACTAAAACAAACCTGACGAGGTGAGTGAGCGGTCCGGCCG
>JAEEGK010017387.1_pt1 | contig 15693 bp, 8 predicted proteins | sample 8958771 | NCBI WGS metagenome assembly JAEEGK01 (sample SAMN16246547, study PRJNA631951) | gut metagenome | biome: gut microbiome; feature: rumen; material: SC-attached | host: Bos | place: Iran: Karaj | collected 2018-10
CAATCCCCAATCCCCAATCCCCAATCCCCAAATTATGGAAAGAATATTAAATTAAAGTTTATTTTATTATAATATATTTATTTATTATTTCTTATTTTTTTACAATATAATATATTTTACTATATATAATATATTATTATTTATTTTCATTACTTTGTTGACAAAATATAATATCAAAATATATATTTTAATCATTTTTAATTAATCTTGTTACAAATGGTAAAGTAAATAATCCACTTTTATAATTTTTAAATATATCGTTTATATTGGCTTTTTTTTTATTAATTTTTTTTAATTTCAAATTTGAAACATTTAATTTAGGTTTTAAAATATTTGAATAACTATTCATTACTTTTAATTCACTTGTTTCAGTTTTATTATTTTCAGTTTTATTATTTTCTGTTTTATTCATTGTTGAAGTTGAATAATTTCTAAAAAAAGATGTTGTTGATTGATTTGGAATAATATTTCTTGAATGAATTAATTTTTTGTTATTTTTCTCAAATAAAAAATTTTTCGAACTAAGATTCATTTTTCTAACATTATATAAGTTTCCTTTATTATTTATTTTTATATTATTTATATTATTAATAGGAATTTTAATAGATTTAAAAGCTCTTACATTAATCAATTCATTTTTTTTCTTTTCAATACTTTGATTATAATTATTTTCAGTATTTAAAAAAATTTTAGATAAATGTTTATCATTAGAATAAACTTTTTTCTTTTTTTCTAAATGTATATCATAAAATTCATTTTTATTTTGATGATGAATTTTTTCTTTTCCAATAGACAAATTTTTTTTAATATCATCATTAATTTTACTTAATTCATCAAAAATAAATTTTTGTTTTTGATATAAAGGAAAAATACTTTTTTTAAATCCTTTATAAATGTGATTAACATAATTAACATTAATTTTAAATAAAACAGTATAAGGTTTTTTTACAATTAAAGCATGTTCATAATTATGATTTCCATTTAAACAACTTTCATATCCTGCAATTCCTCCAACTAATAATTTAGAAATAACTTTTTTTTTTTTATTACTGTGAAAATAATCATCTTTACATTTTGCATTATCAATTAAAAATAAATTACATTCTCCTTGATAAACTAAATATAAATTATCTGCTTTATCAAAAGGAGAATATACTAAAGTTTCTTTTTCAAAATTAATTGGAATTACTTGATTTAATAAATTTGAAGTTTTCATTTCTTTTTTAAAAATAGGAAATTTATTTGCAATAAATCTTACTTTATTTGAATGACTTTTTAAAAATCTTTTTGCTAAAATTTTATCAAAATATTCTTTATTTAATAAAAAATAGTCACAATCTTCAACACAATAAATTGATTTATTTATATTATTTTTACTAATTAAATTTGATTCACCAAAACATTCTCCTTCTAAAATTTCATTTTCAATATTTTCAAATTCTAAAATAAATTTATATAATAAATACTTATTAAAAGTATTTCCATTATATAAATTAGGAGTTTGTGGATTACGAAGTCGTTTTATAATATTATATTTTATTGTTTTTTTCTTTTTAATTTTAATTTTTTTTTTCTTTTTAAATTTAATTTTCAAATCAATTTTTTTTCTTTTTTCATTTATTATTTTATCATCAATAACATTATCAATATCTTCTTCTGTTAATTTAGATAATGCTTCTAAATATTTTCTTTCTTCTTCAGAATTTAATAATTTATAATCATCTTCTTTTTCAATTTCTTTATTTTTACTTTCATCTTCACTTTCTTCACTTGAACTTTCTAATCCATCATCTTCACAATCAGACATAAAATATTCAAAAGGAATTTTTTGATGAAATTTATTATCAGGAAAATTATCTTTTATTTCAATTTGAAATTTGTTTGTATAATCAAAAGTATTAAAATGTCTTATTTCATTTTTTCCTTTTAATAAACCAAATAATGCATTTGTTCTTTCATTCATTCTAAAAAGATATTCTCCTTTTTTTTTCTTTTTATATGTTATGTAATGAGATATTTTCCTTATGTCATCTTTTGATACTCCATTAAAATGTAAATATCTTATTAAACCTTTAAATTGTAATAAACAATATGTTATTAAATCAACTCTTCTTTCATTCATTGTTTTTATAAATTTTATTTTACTTTTTATGTCTATATTTGTTTTTATATTGGGTTTGTTGTTTATATATAATATGTCTATTATTGGTTTTGAACTTTCTTTTATTATTACCTCTTTTATATTTAGTTCACTTTTAAATATGTCTTGAACTAGTTTTTTTTGATTTAGATATAAGATTATTCTTAATATGAATTTTTTGAATACACGCAAAAATGAATTTTTAGTTAAGGTTTTTTCTGAATATGAGTTTTTCATTTTTATATTTATTTTTTTTAATATTTATAATATTTTTAATATAATATTATTTAAAATAGAAAATATAATAAATTATAATTTTTCAATTAGAATCTAACGAAATAAAAAAATGAAAAAAACATTATAATTAATCATAATAATTTAAAATAATATATTTTTATCTTTTAATCTTTTTATATATAATATAATTAATATATATTTATTTAATATGATTTGATTCAAAAAATATATAGATGCATATTAAATAATTTTAATATTTTATTTTAGAATCAAATGTTTAATTTTTTTAATTTTTTTTATTAAAAATATTGAAATATATTTAAAAATAAATGACAACCACAGTAAATCCTAAAATTCAAATTCCTGAATTAAATAATCCACAAGAAGAAACAATGAAATTAATAAAATTACAAAATCAAAAAATTCAAAATCTCTATAACGAATTAGAAGAAAAAACTAATATAATAAATCAATTACAAAATCAACTTCGTTCATTTAATAATATGACAGAAGAAAATCAAATATTAAAACATCAATTAATGAATAGTAAACAAGATTCAAATATTCAACTTGAAAATTTAAAAAGTAATTATGAATCAGAATTAAAAAAATGTTTAACTGAACTTTCTCAAAAAGAAAATATAATAAAAAATCTTGAATCAAATATTGAAAAATATAAAAATGTAACACAAGAAATTGATAATAAAACTAAAATTTTAGAAAATGAAAATAAAGAAAATTCAGAAAAAATAAATAAATATATTTTAAATGAAAAAGGTTTTCAATCAAGAGCAAAAGAATTAGTTGATATTATTAAAAATCAAGATGATGAAATTTTAAAATTAAAACATGATATAACTGAATTAATTAATGAAAATAAAATTATTAAAGATGAAGCAATTAATTTAAAAACAATGAAAGACAAATCTTTTTCTGATTATCAAAATTTAACTTTAAAAAATAATGATAATGAAAATGTTATTATTAATATGGATAATACTGTTAAAACTTTAAAAAATAAAAATTATGACTTAAATTCAACATTAAATAAAATAAATAAAGATTATAATATATTAAAACTTAATTATGAAGAAGCAATGAATATAATAAATGATAAAGATAATATAATTTCAAAATTTCAAAATGAAAATAAAGAATTAATGAGTCACTTAGAAACAAATAATATAACATATAATAACTTTAATAATAATATGAATGAGTTATTAAATTATTTTAATACATTAATGAAAAGTAGTATTCAATGGGCTGATACATATATAGGAATAAATAGCCAAATTAAAAACAATGATGATCCATTAAATTCACTTCATACTAATATTAGAAATGTTGAAAAAGAAAAAAATGAAAATTCAAAAATGTTAATTAATTTATATGAAGAATTCAATGGATTAATTAGAAATTTATATGAAAGAATAAATAAAGAATATAATAAATTTAATGAAATAATAATGAATTTAGGAAATGAAAAACAAGAGTTATTAGTTAAATTAAATACACTTTCAGTTGAAAATAATAATATAAATGAAAGTATGAATAAATTACAAAATGAAAATTTAATGAATTTAAATATGATTTCAGGTATAAATTCAGAATTAGAAAATTTAAAAATAAAATTAACAGCTCAAAAAAATTTAATAGAAGGATATGAAAGTGATATTGCAAAATTTTATGATCATTTTATAGATGTAATAAATATAAATATTGAAAAATTAAAAACTTCTGAAATATTTTGTGATATATTTAGAAATATTAATTTAACTAAACCTTCAAATAATATAAGAAATCAATTAAGTCAAGTTAAAGAAATTTCTTTTAATTTTTATGATATGAGTCTTTGTTTAATGAATGAATTAAATAATAAAAAAGAAACAATTGCTCAATATGAAGAAATAAATAATGAATGTAAAGAATTAAGAAATGAAATTAATGAAGTTAGAAAAGGATATACAAATAAACAAAATAGTCTTAATTTAGAAAGAGAAAATTTAATTCATAATTATGAAAAAGAAAAAAATGAAGAAATAAATCAAATTACAAATGAATTTCATATTAAAAATAATCGATTAATGGATTTAATAAAAGAAAAAGATGAAGAAATTGAAAAATTAAATAATGATAATAATTTACTTTATTCACAATATCTTTTAAGTGAAAAAAATTTTACAGATTATAAAAATAATAGAAAAGATTATGATAAACAAATACAAGAAAAATATGAAGAATTAAGTAAATTATATGATGATATTGAAAAAGATAATCATAATAAAAAAAGTGAATTAGATTTAATAAAATTAAAAATTAAATCTGCAGAAGAAAATGCTAGAGAAAAAAGTAATGAAAATGAAATTTTAAAAAAAAAAATTCAAGAACTTAATAAAATGCTAGAGAATAATTTATATTAAATTGTTTATTTAATTTTTTTAATTTTTAAACAAAATAAAATTTTTTTTTTTAAAATATAGAAAAATTAATAAATTAAAAATTTCATATTTTTTTGTATTTTATTAATAATAAATAAAAATGAGTTCAGTCAAAGCAGACGCAAGAGTTGTTCAAACAGTAAGAACATTAAAAGAACATCCTACTGTAAAAGAGTCAATTAGAAATAATATAAATTTAGAAAAAATATTAGATAAAAATCAAGATATAAATCTTAAAGAAGAAAAAAGAAAAGGAACAGTTATATTAAGAAATATTAAACCAATCAAAAAATTTTCTATTGATGGAGCAGAAAATAATATAAATAATAATAACTTAAATAATAATAATATTAATAATAACTTAAATAATAATAATATTAATAATAACTTAAATAATAATAATATTAATAATAATAAAGAAAATAAATTAAATGATTTAAATTTAAAAGAAAGATTAAGTCAAAGTTTAAGAAATCCAATTAATTTTAATATTAAAAATTCTATTAATTTAAATAATGGTTTTAGAAAAGGAAAATCAAAATATATTCAAAGTTTATTAAGTGATACTTCAATGAAAAAATATAAACAAACTTGTATTACTTTTTTAAAAGAAGATGAATTAATTAAAAAATTATATGAAGAAAATGGTTTTGAAAAAACTAATTTTTCATATGACAATTTTTTAGAAAAATATTTTTTTAATAGTAAACTTTTTTTATTTAAATTAGAAATTAATATTATGAGTGAAGATTTTACTATTAAAAAAAATACAAAAGAAAAATTTTTTAAAAAAGAAATTATTAACTTCTTAAAAAAAATGAAAGATGATAAAAGTTATAATGATAAAAAAAATAACTTAAAACAATGCTTTGATACACAGTTTTCATTTATTAAAAATTTTGATTTATTTCAATAAGAAAATATAAAAGTATTTTTTAGAACTTTATTATTTATTATAGTGTATTATATTTTATTTTTTCTTAATATTCAAAAAAAATTATTAATAAATAAACAAATTAATAAAACTTTCTAATTATAGAAAAAAATTTAAAAAAAAATTATATAAAAATATAATATAAAAAAATTTATATATCAAAAAATATAAACAACAACAAAAAAAACAAAATAAAAAAAACTTTAAATAATTTTCAAAAAAAAAAAACAAAAGAAAAAAATATTAAAAAATAATAAATATTACTTAATTTCAAATATAAATACCCAAAAAAAAAATATATAAATAAAAAAATAAAAATAAAAAAACCAAAAGAAAAAAAAATGTTAACCCCAAATGAAGAAGAAGAAATAAATATTTCTGAACAATCAAAAATATCATTATTACAAACAGAAGAAATTCAACAAAATAATCGTTGGCATGTAAAATTATATCAATTAAACGAACAAAGTCAATGGGATGATAATGGTACAGGTTATGTATTTTTTTCAAATAAAACTCAAATCATAAATAATAATATAATAAAATCACCAAGATTAATTATGGTAAAAGAAAATTCAAATATAGAATTATTTAATATTGATTTAAATGATAATATTGAATTTCATAATCAAAGAGGAACAATTTTAACTTGGAAAACAAATATTTCTTTTTCAGAAGATAATATTGCAATAAGTTTTCAAAGAAAAGAAGATATAACTGAAATATGGAAAAATATTTGTTTAATAAAAGGAATTGATTTTGATTCTGATAGTTTTATTATCGATGAACCAATTGATAATTTATTTGATGTTAATTTAAATAATTTAAGAGATATTGAACACGAAATTAGAGTTGATATGGATTCTCAAAAATTTTTTCAATTAGAAAACTATATTAAAAATAGTTATGGTGAAGATGATTTTATTAAAAAATTAGGTTTTATTTTAGATCAGGAAGAAAAAAAATTAGAAGGTAATTTTTCTAATATAAGTAAAAAAACTAATTTTAGTGATAATTTAAATTGTGATTGTGAAAATAATTTGAATTGTAATAATAATAATAATAATAATTGTAATATTAAAAATTGTGATAATTTTGAATTTGATGATAATAAAAGTTTAAATAAAGCTAATAAAGGGAAAAATAATTGTTATTATTTAGATAATGATAAAATGCAACAAATTGAAAATTTAAGTTTGATTTTTTCTATTTTTAAAAATTTAATTTTTCAAGCTGATCAAAGTTTAATTGAATTTTTATTAAATGATGAACATTATTTAATTACTTTTGGTGCATTTGAATTTGATCTTGAAACTCAAAAAGTTATTCCTCATAGAAAGTATTTTAAAGAAATTGTTAAATTTAAAAATATTTTAAATTTAAATAATCAAGAAATTTTAGAAAAAATTCATATGAATAATAGATTAAGTTATTTAAGAGATACTGCAATAGGAAGATTTATTGAAGATAATCCTTTAAAAATAATTAATTCAATGATTCAAACGAATAATAATTCAATAATACAATTTTTCTTAAATGAAACTAATTATATAAAACAATTATTTTCTTTAATAGAAAATAAAGATATTTATATAAGAAAAGATGCTTGTTTATTTTTAATTGAATTAATTAATTGTACAAAAGATTTAATGCAAATTAAAATTAATTTTTTTGAAACTCTTTCTGAATATGGAATATTAAATTTAATAGAGAAAGTAATTATTGAAATTCCAAATGAAACTCCTTATCAAAAGTATATTGATGCAATTGAAAATAAAAATAATAATAAAAATGAAATTTTAAAAAATGATAAAATTATAAAAAAAGAAGAAGAAGATAATATAAATGAAATTATTAAAATTTCTTTAATTGAAGTTTTAATTAATATTTTAACCTCGGAACCTGTTATTATTAAAGATTATCTTATGCAAAATAATTCTAAATTAATTATTGAATTATGTAAATTAATGTTATGTAATGAAAATTTTGGATTTAAATATGAAATAAGTCAAATTATCAAATCTTTAATTGAAAATGATTTTCAAGGAAAAAAAAATTCTTTTGATAATTTAATTTTTGTTGAAGCTTTAATTGTTTTAGTTAAATATTTAGATATTCCTTTAAATTCAAATTTTAAAAAAGAAATTGAATTAAATAAACAAATTATTATTGAAATATTATGTCATTTAATTTATCAATATAATAAAATTACTCAATATTGGTTAGATCAAAATGATGTTTGTAATAGAGTGTTAAAATTAATTGGATATGGAAGTAAAATATTAGATTTATATTCAATAAAATTTATTAAATGTATTTTAATCAATTGTGATTTATTTTATGTTAAAAATTTTTTGAATGAAAAAGTATTTTCTAAAATTCAATTATTATTTGAACAAAATAAATTAAAAGAAAATTTAATTTTTTCTTCTGTTTGTGATTTATTTGATTATTCAAGAAATAATTCAGAACAAATTTTAATTCAATTTTTTATTTTAAATAGAGAATTCTTTTATGATGAATCAAATAGAAAATATTTTCAAAAATTAATTAATAAATATGAACATAAAGAAGAACCAATTAAAAAAAGTGATATTTTTGATAATCAAATTATGAATATTAATTTAAATAATTTTGATCAGAAAGAATTAAATGAAAAAGAAGATGAAATATATTTTACAGATGAAAAAGATTTTTATTTAGAAAAAAAGAGAAATTCAAGTGAAAATATTGATGAATTACTTGATAATTTATATAATAATGAAAGTAAAAATGAAAAAAATGATAGTAATAAAAATAAAAAATATGATGAAGATATTGATTTTGATGAAATTTCTTAATATGAAAATATATATAATCATTATTTTAAAACATAATAGAAAGAAAATAATTATTAATGAGTTTTATAATTAGAATAAAACAAAAAATTTTGAGAAATATATAAATAAATATTATATTATTTAATATAAGTATGTAAGTAAAAAATTATATTTTTCTTTTTTTTTAACTTTATAAATAATAAAAAAACAAAAATAAAAAATAAATAATCCAATAATTAAATATTTAAATAAAATAAAAAAAAAATAAAAAATAAAACTTTAAAAAAAAATTAAAAACTCAAAAAAAAATGAAACAAAAATCAACATCAAAAACAAAAACTTTATCTCATGAAGAGCAAAAATTACTAAATATATATTTAAATGAATATGATGATATATTTCAAAATATTCTTCTTCAACCACCTAGAGAATTTATAAGAAACATAATAAAAAGAGTAGAAATATCCTTAAAAAAAAAATTTAACGACATTCCAATATCAACAAGAAATAAAGTAGAAGATTTTTTAACAGAACAAATTTATTCAAAAGATTATAAAATTGCTTCAATGGCTTTTAAAACAATTGAAAAAAGATTAAATGATAATAATAAATTACCAAATATTTTCATAGGAAAAATATTTGAGCATTGTTGTAAAGATAAAAAAAATAGTTTTTATATTCATTCATGTGGAGAAAAATTTTATACTTTTAAATATAAAAGTTTATATAATAGAGAAAATTTATTTGAAGAAAATAAAAATGAAGAATATAATTTATTTTTAATATGTATTAAATGTGAATTGATTTATAAAAGTGATTTAGTAAAATTTTATTGTAATTTTTCAAAAATTGATTTTTATTCAAAAATAATTGATTCTTCAATAAATAAGAAAACACTTCCTTTTGCAACATGGAAAAAATATCATTGTAATGCAGTAATAAATGATACAATGAAATGTAGTATTTGTAAAGAAAGTTTATGTTTTGATAAAGAAAATAATAAATTAATATGTTTAAAATGTCATTTAAGTCAAAATCCAAAAAATTTAAAATGGAATTGTTTAATATGTCATAAAGATTTTGTTTCTGAAGTTAAAGAATATAATCAATTAGAATTTAAAAATATGAAAATTTGTGTTAAAGACACTTTAATAAATAAAATAAAAGCAAGACCAGAAAAATTATTATGTGGATGTAATTATGATATTAAATCAATGAAATTCTTTCATAAATTAAGTTGTAAAGGAGATATTTATTTAGGAGAAATGAATAGACAACAAATTATAGTTTGTAATAAATGTGATACTATCAGTTTATATTATAATTTTAATTGGACTTGTCCTCAATGTAATAAAATATTTAAAAATAATTTTAATAATTTTATTCAAACTGAACCAAATAAAGATGAATTAAAATATAAAAGTGGTAATAAAATTCAAAATGATTTTTCAAATAATAAGATTAATTTATCTAAAGAAAGAGCAGAAACTACAAATAATTCTTTTTCTAAATTAAAAAAAAGTGCTATTTCTTCTAAGAGAATGATTTTAAGAGAAATTCCAACTCCTAATAAAAATATTTATAATAATAATAATAATAATCATTTATGTAGTAAAATTCAAAAAATGCAAAGTTCAAGGTCACCTTTAGGTTTAATTAAACAAAATTTATCAAAACAATTTTCTGGATGTGAATTTGAATATGAAATTAAGAATTTAGGTTATTTATTTGATAAATGTAATAAAAGTGAATTATTTGAAAAATATATTGATAATAATAACAATAATAATAATAATACTAGTAATAAAAATATTTTTGTTAATTTATCTAAAGATAAAATTCATTTAAATAAAAATTCTATTTCAACAAATGGAACTGATAATTCTATGATTTCTGGTTCTTATGATGATAAAAATATTAATTCAAAATTAGAAACAATTATTGAATATAATGAAAAAGAAATAAAAAAAGAAAAACTAAAAGAAATAGAAAAAGAATTAGAAAAAAAAAGAGAAATAGAGAGACAAAAACAAAAAGAAATTGAATTATTAGAAAAACAAAGAGAAATAGAAAAATTAAGAGAAAAAGAAAAGCAAAAAGAATTAGAAAAAGAAAAAGAAATAGAATATGAAGAAAAATTTGATACAGATGAATATATAATTAAAAATCAAATTGGAGAAGGTTCATTTGGAAAAATATTTTTAGTAGAATCAAAGAAAACACATAAAAATTTTGCATTAAAAAAAATAGTAGCTTCATCTAAAAAAGATATTCAAAATTTAAAACATGAATATACAATATTATCAGAATTATTAAAAATAGAAAAAAAAATAAATTTAGTAAATATTTATGGAATGGAAACAAAACAATTAGATTCAACAACATTTGTTTTATATGTTTTAATGGATTTAGCATCATCAGATTGGGAAAGAGAAATTTTAATACGTCAAAAAAAGAATATGTATTATAATGAAAATGAATTATTAATAATAATAAAAAATTTAATCAAAACATTTTCTCAATTACAAAAAATAAATATTTCTCATAGAGACATTAAACCACAAAATATTTTATATTTTAATAAGACAAATGAATATAAATTAGCAGATTTTGGTGAAGCAAAAGAATTAATAAAAAATAATAATAATAATAATACAATTAAACAAACTTTAAGAGGAACTGAATTATATATGAGTCCTATTTTATTTTATGCTTTAAGGAGTAAAAAATATTTTAAATATATTAATCATAATACTTTTAAAAGTGATGTTTTCTCTTTTGGATTATGTTGTTTATTCGCTTCAAGTTTATGTTATGAATCACTTTATGATATTAGAGAATTAAATAGTAATTTTTCTATAAGAATTGTTATTGAAAAATATTTAAATAAATTGTATTCTGGGAAATTTATTGATTTATTATGTTTAATGCTTGAATTAGATGAAAAATGTAGATGTGATTTTTTGGAATTGGAAAACATTTTTGAAAAAATGTTTTTTTAATTATGTTTTTTTTTATTTTTTTTAGGTATTTTTTATTTGATAATTTAGATTGTTTTTATTCTGTTTTTTTTGGGTTGTTTTATTTGAAAGATAAAGGTATGTTATTAATATTTTTATTGTATATCTTTTTTTTATTAAATATTTATTAAATTATTGATTATTAACAATTTTTTTTATTAAATTTTATTTAAATTTATTTTTATATCATTTAAATATATTCTTACTTTTACTATTATTTTATCATTATTCCGATAATAAAAAACTCAATAATTTTTTAATAAAAAAAAAATTTTATAAAATAACAACTGATTTATTATGTTACAAATAAATATTATATCTTTGAATAATCAAAAAAGAAAATAAATAAACTAAAAAAAAAGATAATAAATACAATACATTAAAAGTATCTTTAGTTGTTCTCAAATAATAAAACAACTTTCACAACAAACATTTTCTTGATTCATAATATATTTTTCATCTTTATAATCAAAAGACATTAATTTATTGTATTGTTTATAACTTTCAACATTTAATATTTCAATTAAACATTCTTTTTTATTTTCATTATTATTATCTTTATTATTTAATAATAAATCATTATCAGCAAAACTAATTTTTTGTTTTCCATTTTTTTTTATTTCATTACCAAAAATATCTTTTCTCATTGTATTCTCTTTTGTTGACGTTTTATTAATTACAAAAAAAGAATTAATTGTTTTTTCTTTTGTTGAATATTTTGATTGAATTGGTCCTAATATATCATTTTTATTTCTATTTCTTGAATGAGAATCTTGTGATAAATGACTTGTATTTATTGATTTTTGATCTTGAAAATTCAAATTCATTTTTATTTTAAATTTTTTAATTTTTTTTATCTATTTTATTTGAATTAATTCAAAAGTTACTTTTTTTAAAAGAAAAAAAATTCACTTAAATATAAACACATAATTATATTTATAAAAAGAATATTTATTTCTCTTAATATCTTCAATAAAAAAATAAAAAAAAAGTAAAAAAAATTTATATAAAAAATATAAAAAAAATTTAAAAACAAGAAAAAAATTAAAAAAAAAATTTAAAAAAAAAAGAAAATTAAAAAATATAAAAAAATAAATAATGGAAGTTATTTTCTCAAGTTCATATGATGATAGAAATCCTCCAACAAATATATTTACAGATAACAAAAAAGATTTCTTTTCAAGTACAGGTATGTTTCCACAAGAAATAACAATTCAATTTGAAACTTCAAAAACTGTAAATAAAGTGAATTTAATATCTTATGGAATAAAAAAAATTAAAATTGAAACATGTGAAAATGACACTGTTGTTAAATTTAAAACTCAAGCAGAACAAAAAGATGTTAAAAATTCTAATTCTTTACAAAATATTTCTTTAAATTTAAGTGATAAAGGAAAAGTTAAAGTTTTGAAAATTGTTGTTGAAGAAGGATATGAAGATTTTTTTACTATTCATAGTGTTAATATACAATAAGAAAGAAAAGAAAATCAATTTTTTTTTAAAGTTATTTATTATTTTTGCTTAAAAACGTTTTTTTTTATTTTTTTTATTTTAATTTTTATTCTTTTTTTTTGAATGAAATTTAATTTAACTTAATTCATGATAAGAAATATTAAATTTATTATTTATATCCATTAATATTTATTTATATACATTTGAATTTATGATTTCTCATATTTGAAATATATTTTATTTCATATTTTTCATAATTATTTTACTTTTTTATTTATATATAGAATTTTTTTTATATTTCATTATTTTGCAAATAAGAAATCATTTCATTCATTGTTGGTCTATTTTCAAAATTATTATCTAAACAAGAAATAATTAAATTATTTAACTTTTTAAGAATGCTTGATTCTTCTTTTGAAATATTAAAATTAATTTTTTCAGGAATTACTAAATTATAATTAACACTATTATTTGTTTTATCAAAATTAAAAGGTATATTATTAAATAATAAAATATAAATTAAAAAACCTAATTGCCAAGAATCAACTAAATTATTATAATATTGAGCTAATGATATTTCAATTGGAAATTTTGGATTATTAATTCTATCTTCATTATTATAAAATTCATCTACTTTTAATATTTCTTTATCAAATAATAATTTAACATGCTCAAATAAAACTAATTTTGGAATATAAGTATTTTCATATTTAAATACATATAAATTATTTAATAATATATCATCATAAATAAAACCAAATGAATGTAAAAAAGATAAAGATTTTATAATATAAATAAGATAGTTTTGAATAATTGAAATTTTATTTATTGTAATTTTATTATTTAAATGATTTATAAATTGACCTTCATTTGGTAATTCATAAATAAAAAAAATAAATAAATATTCTTCAAAACATTCATAAACTTTTATTAAATTATCATCATTAATTTTTCTTAAAAAAAAATGTATATCCATTTCATTTCTAATATACTGCAAAATATTTCTATTTACCTTTTTTCTTTTTACAATTTTTACAATATAACAATTAGAATTTTGCTTATTTATACATTTATAATATTTACCATTTAATCCTTGAAATAAACTTTCTCCAATATTATAATATTGGGAAAATTTACTTCCATAATTAAATAATTTAATAATATTATCAAATAATTCTTTTCCTTGTTTTTCATTATCATAATAAAAACTTTGAAAAGGCAAAATTTGATTATTATTTGCATTTTTGGTAAAAATTCTTAAACTATTAGAATATAATTTTAATATTTTATTATTTGAATTATTATCATCTTCTAAAATTGGAATAGTATTCATTAAAGAAATTAATGAATCAAAATATCCATTTTTATCATTTAAATTTCTTAATCTAAAAATAAATAAATCATTATGAATTAAATAAATATTAAAATATATTTTTTTTTCATTTATTAAATTAAAACATTCTAATTTAGGAACTTCAGAAAATTGAGAAGGTAAATCAATATTAATAATATTGACAATATTATCATTAATATCATTATTTTTCATAAAGGAAGCAGTAGAAGTTTTATTAATAATTGCAGAAGTGAATTGCTTTCTTTTATCTCTTCTTACAAATAAATTTTTTGATAAAATATTGTTTAATTTTTCATTATTTGTTTTTTTCTTTTGAGTATTTGGTAAATTATCTCTTATTATTTTATTTCCTATCTCTTCATGTAAATCATAAAATTTTTCATTTTTATCATTTTCAAAATTATTTAAATGGTCTAATTCTTCATCATATTCAGAAAAATTTTCTTTATGTTCTAAATTTAAATCAAAAGTTTTATTTAAATAATTAAATAATGCAATTGAACAATCTGAAATTTGAGTATAATTATTTGATTGAATATAATTTAAATTTAAATTAGAAACATTAATTGAGTTTTTTCTTGCACTTTGATTTGTTTTTAATAAATAAATTATATTTTCATTTGAAAAAGGTTTGAAATAATCAAAAAAGTATATTATTAATATAAAAACATCTGAATTTTCTTTTATTAATTGTTCCCAATTTTCAAAAGTTAATTCTTGATTTAAATAAAATTGAAAAGAATATTTTATAAATTGATTAAATATTTCATAATTATTATTTTTTGTTAATAAATGAAAATGTTTTAATATTAAAACAATATCATTTGTATAAACTTTTCCTATATTTAAAACATCAAAAAAATCAAAATAAATTTTAATTTTTTCTTGAATTGGTATAAAATATAAATTTATCATACCATCAATAAAAGATTTTAAATTTATTAATTCAGTTTCATTTGCCTTAAAAACATTTGAATAAAGTAATTTTGTTAAATAATAAGGAAGATGAAAATAACTTTTTAATAAATCTAAAGAAATAAATTCTGATTTATTTTCATTTTTTGAAAAAAGATCTTTTGCAATTTCAGTAAAATAATTTGTGATAGTATATATTGATATCATTTTTTCGTGTGTTGAATTAAAGAGTAATTGAATATTTTCTTTTTCTTCATTTGTCATATTTTTATATATGTTATATTTATTAATACTTTTTTAGAGGAAAAATGTTTTTTTTTTTTGGATTTTATTTAATTATTTTTTATTTTTTAAATATTATTTTAATTTTTATTTTTTTTA
>JAEEGK010017391.1_pt1 | contig 15691 bp, 10 predicted proteins | sample 8958771 | NCBI WGS metagenome assembly JAEEGK01 (sample SAMN16246547, study PRJNA631951) | gut metagenome | biome: gut microbiome; feature: rumen; material: SC-attached | host: Bos | place: Iran: Karaj | collected 2018-10
AAGTACCTGGAAGAAAACAAAGTTGACACCACCGGGCTGACTCCTGAAGGCGTGACGGCTTTCGTCATGGCCTATGAGGAGATCACAGGCGGCGCTTCTACTGCAGCCCTGAAGCCCTCCGACGTGGTGGGCTTGATCACACGATATGCAGAAGCCGAAAACGTCGATGTGTCGGCGCTATCTGCCGCGCAGGTGGAAGGCATCGTCACCAAGTTCGCCGAGGCAACCGGGTGTGACAAATCTGAGCTCATGCGGGAGTTTACCGCCTACATCACGGAATACAAGGAAGCGGCAGGCGTAAAGAAGCCCACCCTGAACCTGCAGGTGGGGCTGTCCGGTTATGACCTTCTGGCTTACCGACGCTGGCTGAAGAACAACAAGGTCGAGGTTGAAGGCATCGTCCGGCTGTCGGAAGCCTATGAAGACCCATCCTCCGTTCTTGGAGAAGCGGGGGTGAAATACTGGAAGGACGGTCAGGAGATTCCTGTCACCGCCGTGACCTCCGATATGCTGAAGCCGGATGATGTGGCCATCCTGGATAAGGACGGCACCATGCACATCCTGATCACTACTGAGGTCACGGGCGCTCCGGAAGCCATCGCCGAGATGCGGGAGCAGGTGGCCGAAGTGGATCAACTTGGCATGACCGCGCTGGGCACAGCCCTCACGGGTATCATGCCCGCCAGCCTGATGGATTACATCAAAGCCGCTGAAAAGCGCATCGCCGACGCCAAGGGCTCCCTGGATCAGTGGTGGAACTTCATCTACGGCGGCAACGAAGGCATCATGCGGACGCTGGATCAGTCCATGCAGTACGACTTCGACGCTGAGAATGTCGCTCAGCTGGCCACCTATGTGGCTGAGGTGACGAAGGCTATCCAGAACGGTGAGGCCGTTTCTCAGGAAGACATGGACAACCTGAAAGCCATCCTGCAGTTTGTGCAGGACTTGGATTCCGTAGGCGTCGGCGAAAACGTGACCGCAGGCATTGCGGAAGGCATGACGGAAGCAGGCTGGGATACCAGCGCAGAGACGCTGGCCACCAATCTGGAATCGGCGATCAACAGTGCCCTTATCATTAACAGCCCGTCCGAGCGCATGAAGCCCGCTGGAGAATATGTCGCAGCCGGTGTCGGCTCGGGCATGGGCGAATATGATTTTTCCACGGATGCCGCCGCGATGGCGACCAGCCTGGAAAGTGCCATCTCCGCTGCCCTGACGGCTGAATCCCTGACGCCTTCCGGTACAACAGCCATGGCCGGGCTGGCAGGCGCTCTATCCTCCTATGACATGAGCGGTACAGGCAGCACCGTTTCCAGCAATGTGAAGTCCGCGCTGTCCGGCAGTCTGACGGCCACCAGCTTGAAATCCATCGGCGCCAACGCCATGGCGGGTCTGAAGGCAGGCATTAACGCCGGACGCTCCGGTGTGGTCAGCGCCATGCAGTCCGCCGCCCGCGCTGCTGTGAACGCAGCCAAGAAAGAACTGAAGATCGCGTCCCCGTCAAAGGTATTCCGGGATGAGGTCGGCTCCATGACCATGAAGGGTTTTGGTGAAGGCGTCCTGAAGGAAAGCCGTGTGCAGGCCCGCATTGTGAAAAACGCAGCCCGGTACCTGACCGGGGAAGCGAAGGAAGGCGCTGTGGCCTTCGGCACAACGGACAACCGGAAAACCTACAACAGCACCTCCTCCGTCAACCTGTCTGGGAACAACTTCTATGTGCGGGATGAGCAGGATATCCGTTCCCTTGCTATAGAGATCGCTGCCCTGACCCGCAGACAGCAGCGGGGCCGGGGTCTGCGGATGGCGTGATTTTACTTGACTTTCAGGCAAAGCAGAGTGAGTAATACTGCTACCCTTAAGGAAGGAGGCGGGATCATGTTTTCCATGTTCATCAGACCGGAGGTGCTGAAAAAGATCCGGGAGGATTTCCCGGAAGGCGCGACTGTGGAAGTAGTCGAATTCCATGATCAGTACCGGGACGTTCCGGCAGGCACACGGGGCCATGTCCTTTGTGTGGACGATACTGGAACCGTGCACTGTTCTTTCGAGAACGGTGTGTCCCTGGGCTGCATCTGGGGCATCGACGTCATCCGCAGGATTCACTGACGAAGACTTAGATGAGGCCGCTTTCGGGCGGCTTCTTCTCGTTTTGGAGGAGTTCCCATGCAGGACTATTTCATCTGGAACGGCGCTGACTGCCGCCAATACGGCATCCATGTGACGGAACAGCCGCCCATCACCATTCCCGCTGAACGCAGCACCCAAACCAATGTGCCCGGCAGGCCGGGAAGCCTTACGCAGCTGGAAGGCGACGATGTATATGACGATCTGCTGCTGACTGCCACCTGCTTCATTTCTGATCCAGGGCAGATCCCGGCTATTGCCGCCTGGCTGAAGGGCAGCGGCAGAGTCACCTTTGCCAACCGGACAGGCGGATACTACAAGGCGCGGATCGCCAACCAGATCCCTTTTGAAAAGGTGCTCCGGGGCAACCCGCATTGTACCTTTGCCGTCAACTTCCGCTGTTATCCGTTTTTCTATGCTGATGCCGCCGCTGACATTACGGTTACCACATCCGGGGCAATCGTCACCAATCCCGGCAGCGTGTACTCTGAGCCTATCCTCACGGTGTATGGTTCCGGGGACATCACGCTCATGGTGGGCACAACCATTGTGGAACTGGAAGGTATTTCTGGGAATATCGTCCTTGACTGCGCTCTGAAGGAAGCCTACCTGGGCAGCACCCTGATGAACGATCACATGACAGGAGATTTTCCGGTACTGAAACCAGGCATGAACGCGATCAGTTGGTCTGGAGCGGTGACGAGGATTGTAATCCGACCCAATTGGAGATTCTTGTAATGAACCGAGGTGATGCCCCATGATCTGCGTTTATCCTGCCGACTGTTCCGACTTCTCCACGAACGGAAACGGCACCCTGTCTCCGCTGTCTGCGAACGTGACGGAAACCCTGAACGGCGAATATGAACTGGAACTGGTGCATCCCATCGATGAAGCCGGAAAATGGCAGCGGCTGGTGGAGGGCTGCATCCTCCGTGCTCCCGTGCCCGCCGCCATGACGCCACGCGTGAACTTCTCCGCGCCGGGCGACGACAGCGGAGCGGAAATCTGGCGGGTGAACACCGATTTCTCCGGCGCGGAAACCCGGAAAGGCACACTCCGGCTCCGTTCCGGGCCGGGTACGAAATATAAAATCCTGGCCAGTTATAAGCACGGTTCCATGGTGCAGATCGTGGCCAAGACCAATGGCAGCTGGTATGAGGTCACTGCGCCGGATGGGAAACACGGATACATGTCCACCACCTATCTGGTGTTCGATCACAGGGAAGGCTCTGCGTCGCAGGCGGTTTCCTCTACAGTGGAGGAACGCCAGCTGCGGGATCAGCCCTTCCGTATTTACCGGGTGGTACCGGAACTGGACAAGATCACGGTATATGCCCGGCATATCTTCTATGACCTGCTCGACAATATGATCCAGTCCTATAAGCCCTCATCCTCTGCGGTGGGGGCTTCTGTTGTGCAGACAGTTTCTTCCTCCTGCCTGTCCGAGCACGATTTCACCTTCTTTTCCGACCTGGACGGCACCGCCGAGGAGGTGGAGTTTGTTAACGTCAACCCCGTGGACGCCCTGCTGGGTGAAGGCGGTGTAATCGAAAAATACAAAGGCGAACTGACGCGGGACTGGTTCGATGTGTTCGTCGTGAAGCGTGTTGGTCAGGACAGCAACGTACAGATCCGGCAGGCCAAGAACCTGCTGGGCGTTTCCTATGACGTCGACCTGACAGATGTGGTCACCCGCATCATGCCGACCGGAGAAGATGCGGACGGCAACGTGCTGTACCTCCCGGAACTATTCATCGACAGTCCGCTCATCGACAGGTATACCCATCCGAAGTGGATTCACCTCCCGGTATCCGATGCTAAGGAAAAGACCGACGGTGACGATAAGAAAACCAAACAGGAATGCTACGCCGCCATGCGTGAAGCCGTCCAGGCGCAGTATGACGGCGGGTGCGACACACCCACGGTTACCCTGAACGTGAACTTCATCAACTGCGCGGAGACTGAGGAATATAAAGAATACGGCTTCCTGCAGAACATCTACCTTGGGGACGCCGTCCAGGTCATCGCTCCACGGATCGGGGTCTGGGTGTCCATGCGGATGACGCAGTATACCTACGACTGCCTGACCCGGAAGTATACCAGCATGACGCTGGGCACTGTCGCGGACACAGTTGAAGGCAATACAATCTCCGCCCGCCAGCTGCCCAGCGGCATCATCACCGGAAGCAAGCTGGCCATCAACTCCGTGGGGGCCGGGCAGCTGCGGGAAGGCTCTGTCGGCTCCGTTCAGATCCAGATGGCGGCGATTGAAACCGCCCACATTCAGGACGCGGCAATCAGCAAGGCCAAAATCGGTGAAGCTGCTGTGGGAACAGCACAGATCGAGGATGCCGCCATCATCCGGGCAAAGATCGCAGAGGGCGCTATCGGGTCGGCCCAGATTGACGACGCGGCCATTACCCGCGCCAAAATCGGCGACGCGGCTATCGGTACCGCTCAGATCGAGGATGGTGTCATTACCTCCGCAAAGATCGGTGCCGGGGAAATCCAGACTGCAAACATCCATGACGCGGCCATCACAGATGCCAAGATTGTGGATGGCGCTATCAAGAACGCGAAGATCGATGACGCCGCCATCAGTACGGCAAAAATCCAGGATGCGGCGATCACCAATGCCAAAGTGGCTGGCGCAGCCATTGGGACAGCAAACATTCAGGACGCAGCCATTGTGGCCGCGAAGATTCTGGACGGGGAAATTGTCACCGCAAAGATCGCTGATCTGGCTGTTACCTCCGGTAAGATCGCTGACCTTGCCGTCACGACAGCAAAGATCGCGCAGGCGGCAATCACAAACGCCCAGATCGCCAACGCAGCGGTCGACACGGCGCAGATTGCCCTCGGTGCGATTACCACCGCCCTGATTGCACAAGGCGCTGTGGGTACGGCCCAGATTGCTGATGCTTCGATCACAGACGCGAAGATCGTGTCCCTAAACGCCGACGTCATTACCTCCGGTACCCTGGCCACAGAGCGGCTTATCATCCGGGGTGATGACGGCCTGATCTATGAAATTAATGCGCAGGCGTCCGGTCTTTCCATGCAGGAACTGCAGGATGAAAAATACCGGGAGCAGCTGAGCGGCACGGTGCTGGTGGCGCGGTCGGTTACTGCAGAGCAGATTGCTGCCGCTACCATCACGGCGAATGAGATCCTTTCCGGCACAATCACGGGCGACAAGATTGCCGCAGCGACCATCGAAGGCTCCAACATCAAGGCCGGAGCGATCACCACCAATCATGTGTCAGCAGACTTTGGCCAGACGCTTGACCTGTCCAGCAACACGGGCATCAACCAGCGGGTGGAGCGGGTTTATTCCGATATGGATGAGCTTGTCGGCTTTCGTATTGAGATTATTTCCACCTCGGACATCCTGTCGGAGGATATTCAGAATACAACCCTGACTGCCCGTGTGTGGCACGGGAGTCAGAACGTGACCGCCGATATTCCCGCCGCCCGGTTTCAGTGGAAACGGAAATCCGCTGACAGCACGGCAGACGCCATATGGAACAACGCGCATACCGGGATGAAGAGCATCCTGCTGACTACCAGAGACGTGCTGTACAGTGCAACCTATGACTGCGAACTATTGAAGGAGGAGACCTGACATGGCCATCATCGCAACCGGATCGAAAACGATCATTGACCTTTCGGACGGGAAAAGCCTGTCCTGCTACCTGGGAGCCAACCAGCCCCGGACACAGATCCATGATGTGAACGGGAATACCTATAATCCGAACTGGACGACAACAGCGGGCAAGCTGGTGATCACACCTGTGGTCTACGCCAACCAGACCGCCATCGCCCTGAACAACAGCGCCCTGACGATTACCTGGAAGCGCAAGGAAGGCTCCGGCTCCGAAACGGCGCTGACCACCGGGGAAACCGTCAGCGGAAACATCCTGACGGTCAATCAGAACAAGCTGGCTTCCATCACCAGCGGCCTGCTGACGTACATTGCCTATGTGGCCTACGCAGATCCGGATACCGGACTGACGATCAACGCCACAGCGGACATCTCCTTCGCCCTGATCAGCACGGGTGAAAACGCAAAGAGCGCCTGGATCAGCGGCGAGCAGGTGTTCAAGTACACCTCCGCTGGAGCTGTGTCTCCGGCGCAGATCACGCTGACCGCCAACCTGCAGAACGTGACCATGGGCAAATGGCAGTACAAGAATTCCTCCGGTACGTGGACGGACTATCCCACGACTGCCGACAACGCCAACATCACCAGCCCGACGCTCGTTGTGAAGCCTACTCACGCCATCTGGGTCGGGGAAACGGCCACGCTCCGGATCACAACATCTGACGCTTCCATCGGGGATACCACCTCCATCTATAAGGTGCAGGATGGTTCTCCCGGCGGTCAGGGCACGGACGCTTCCATTGTGTTTCTGACGAATGAGAATATCACCTATGCCGGAACCAAAGACGGCAAGGTGGCGGCTAATACGAAGACCTGCAATGTGGTGGCCTATACGGGAACGACGAAAGTCACGCCTACGGTCGGCACACCGACCGGGATGCCCACTGGCATGACCATCACGGTTGGAGCCGCAGTCAATGATGAAGTGCCCCTGACGATCGCCGTCGCCGCCAATTCCACGCTGGGTGCGGCAGGCCAGCTGAACGGTGTGGTAAATGTGCCTGTCACTTCTCCAGTGGAAACCACCCTGCAGATCCAGTGGAGCAAGGTCAATACAGGAGCTACAGGCGCGGGAACCTACGTGCTGACCCTTTACGCTCCGGGCGGCACGGTGTTTACCAACGGGCTGGCGAACGACACGGATGAAATCACGATCAACGCGCAGTATTTCTACGGCACCACGGATTACACCGCGAACACCAAGGCGCAGTTCCTCTGGCAGAAGTATGAGAGCGGCGAATGGGTAACGGTCAAGGCAGAAGCAACCGGAGCGAACGGCAACACCCTCACGGTTCATGCCGCCGATGTTGTCGGTTCCGCTTCCTACCGCTGCCGGGCACGGTACAACAGCGGCTCCGTGTACTGCTACGACACCATCACTATCATTGACAAGACGGACAATTACCAGGCGGACATCGACAGCACCGCCGGAGACGTGTTCAAAAACACCGTAGGCCAGACCTGCCTGATCTGCCGCCTGTGGCAGAACGGAGCGGAGGTTGATCCGCTGAAGAGCACGACCTATTCAACAACCGCCCCGTCTTCTCCCGCCGCCGGGGATTTCTATTACAAGATCGCTTCGAACAGCCCCACGACGGCCCTCATGCGGTACAGCGGATCGGCCTGGGTGGATGTGACCGATGATGCCGATTACAAGCACGAGAAAACCTATACCTGGTACCGCCGGGACAAGGACGGCAATCCCATGGACAGCGGCGCTGCCTTTGCGACGGGCAAGGTGATCTATGTGGACGGCGACGATGTGACTGTAAAGACCGTGTTCGTCTGCGAGGTGGAATAAGCCATGATCGCTCAGGCTCATTTTACGATTGCCGATCTCTCCGACGCAGTGGCGGAGGTGATCGTCGGAACACAGACCGCCGCTACCAACGCGTGGGAAGGCGACGCTTCCTTTTCTGAACTGAGGGACGGGCAGACGATCCTGTACTGGCTTCCTTTCGCGGGAACATCCTCCAACGCAACCCTGAACCTGACACTGTCGGACGGATCGGAAACAGGGGCGCTTCCCGTTTTCATCAACGGCACGACGCGCTGTACCACCCATGTGGCGGTCGGCAATGTGACCCAGATGACGTACCGGGTCAATACACCCATCGCCGGGGCCGGAAGCTATACCGGATGGTGGATTACACGGAATCAGGACACTACCACCAACTACTATGACCGGATCAACTACAAGGCTTCCGTGACGGCTGTCGGCGCGATTGCCGCTGGGCGGCTTGGCGTGTTCAACAGCGCAGGTAAACTGATGCTGCTGTCCACCACACCCTTTGATGTGACGAAACCCATCCTGTATGTCGGAACAGCCTATACCACTTCCAAACTGACCCAGACCAACAACTATATCTCATGGGGCACGGCTTTCTCTCTGGCCAGCACGGTATCCGGTTTCTCCGGGACTGCCGGAGCGACGGTGTACATCAAGGGAACGCTGAATGGCTCCCTGTTCACACCAGCTGCCGGAGTGCTGACGACGACTGTTCCCACAACGGAAGATGGATACACCTACATCCTGCTGGGCCTGATGAGTACCACGGTCAATGCCGTCCTGGCTCCGGAGCATCCCATGTTCCGGTATTACAACGGCGGCTTCAAAGCTATCTCCCAGATTGCCTATGAGGCCCTGGTGGCTGCGGATGAAGCACAGGAGGCCATTGAGAATCTGGAGATCGGCGGCAGGAACTATGTGCTGGGATCGGGGCTTGAGAACAGCAGCACGGAAGACCTGACCGCCCGGTACGCGCTGTCCGAGCCAATGACCGCCGGGGAGGAATACGCCCTGTCCCTTTCCATAACCCCGGAGAGCAGTCTGACAGCCATCACTGTCCGGGTGTCGGACGGAGGCAAAACGCTGGCGACTGTCAATCTGACAGGAACTGCCCGGCAAACCCTGGAAGCAACGTTCACCGCTTCATATGCCGCTGATGCCACTCCGGATGATGATCCGGACAACGCTGACATCCTGATCTACCGCCAGCCGACAGGTGCTGCCTTTACCGATCCCACCATCATCCACTGGATCAAGCTGGAGAAAGGAAACCGGGCCACAGATTATTCCGCTGCCCCAGAGGACGCGGAAGAAGCCCTGGAATTGAAGCTGGCGTCTGTCCGGGCTCAGATCAGTACGGAAGCGGACGGTATCCGCTCCGAGGTGCAGGCTAATTACGCCCTTGCCAGCGATATGACCCAGGTCAGGACGCAGGTGGGTACACTGGCCGAGCAGACGGAGAACAACTACACCTGGGCTGTTACACGGATCAACCAGATGCAGCAGGATATGGAAACAGCGCAGGAAGCCACCGAGGAACAGCTGGCTGTTTTCCGCACCTATATGTCCTTCGACGAGGAAGGACTGGTCATTGGCAAGACCGGGAATCCCTTCACCTTCCGGGTGGTCAACGACCGCCTGGCTTTCTATATGAACGATACCGAAGTGGCCTACCTGTCCAACAACAAACTGTACGTCACGCAGGCGGAGATCCTGAGCAAGCTGATTATCGGCAAGTTCGCCTTTGAGCCCCAGACCAACGGCAATCTCTCCCTGATCTACAACGGCTGACGCCGGGAAAGGAGAAAGCATGGCTACGACAGTCGCATACGCAGCATCCCTTGTCACCAGGAAGACTGGATCAAGCTCCAACGCGAAAAACAACCTGGCCTGTCAAGAATTCTACGAAAACAGCTACAACTATGTCGGCATCATCTGCTTTTCCGGCATGAACCTGGCGAACAAGGTGATCACCGATATCTGGCTGACCATCGACGCCGCGAAGGCAGGCTATGGCGCGGGTTCGTCCAAAACGGTCTTCCTGCGGAAGGCCAATTACCAGAACTATATCGAATCCGGGATTACCGGATACGGTTACGCCGGGGATGAACTGGGAACCTTTGACGGCTCCTTCTACGGCAATACCACCAGCTATTACATTACGGGCAGTCTGTTCACCCAGATGGCGGCTTACATCGCGCAGGGAAATAACGCCTTCACCATCTACAATCCGTATCCTTCTTCCTCGAGCCAGGGATACTCGTACAACTACCTGCAATGGTCGAGCGTCGTCATCACCGTCACCTATGAGGAGGCAGTTTCGCAGCCGACCACATCGGCTTCTTCCGTGAACTTGGGCAGCGCGGTGACGATCTATACCAACCGGCAGAGCACCGGAACGACGCATACTTTAACCTATTCCTTCGGCAACGCGACCGGAACAATCGCCACAAACGTGGGAGCATCGGTCAACTGGACGCCGCCTGTATCGCTGGCGTCACAAATCCCCAACGCCACCAGCGGCATGTGCACCATCACGTGTTCCAGTTATAACGGAGGATCGCTGACAGGTACCCGTACCTGCACCATAACGCTGAATGTTCCCGCAACGGTTGTGCCTTCCATATCCGCCGTTACCGTGGAAGATACCAATGCCACGGTCGTGGAAAGAATCCAGGCATATGTCCGGCTGCTGAGTCAGCTCTCCGTATCGATTACGGCGGCGGGCTCGTATGGAAGCACCATTTCTTCTTATCGTTCCTCGCTGGACGGGGTTCAGTATACGACAGCATCCTTTACCGCCAGCAAGCGGCTTTCCACCGCCGGGGAGATGACCCTGACCGTCACTGTGACCGACAGCCGGGGCCGGACGGCGACTTACACCACGACCTTCACCGTGCTGGACTACAGTTATCCGTCCATCACGCTGTTCAAAGCTGAACGGTGCAACGCGGATGGCAGCGCGGCCCAGGTGGATGGCACGAACGTGCGGTATTCCTTCTCGGGCAAGGTGGCAGCGCTGAACAACAAAAACGGTCTGTCCTGCGTCGTGTATTATAAGCTGAAAAGCGCGACAGCCTGGACTGTGGGCGAACAAATGACCATTACGTCCTACACAGTAACCGCCACAAACAAAAAGCTCACCCAGACCTTTGCCGCGCTCTCCAGCTATGACATCAAGGTGCGTCTGACGGACTATTTCTACTATGTGGAGCAGGCCGTCAGCATCGGCACCAAGGGCGTCATCATGGACTTCCTGGCCAGCGGAAACGGTATCGCTTTCGGCAAGGTAGCTGAAGAATCTGAGTGTGCGGACTTTGGCTGGCCGCTGAAGCTGTCCTCGCCGCTGGCTGTTGCTTATGGTGGAACAGGCGCTACATCTGCCGCTGCAGCCATCGCCGCCCTTGGCGGAGTGAAGAAATCCGGCGATACCATGACGGGCAACCTGTCAATCCAGAGCTACCTGTATCCGTCCCTGCTCCTGCTGCCAGTGTACAACGACACCACCAACCGAACAGTCTTTGAGGGCAGCTACGTTGGCGCTTCCTCCTTCGCCGCCTGGGAGGACGATACCGGGCAGAACCGCCGGATGCTGGAAGTCAGGACAAAGAAGTATGAATCCAGCCTGGACAACGCGGTCATGCTCCGTGTCGCTGACGCGGGTGTGTGGTCAAACTACCGTATCTTTCACGCGGGCATGCCGACGGGAGTGCCCATTGCCAACGGAGGTACAGGAGCCACCACAGCAGCCAATGCCAGGGCCAACCTCGGCGCGAACAACGCCGGGAACCTCACCACGGGCACACTTCCAATGGCCCGTCTGCCGTTCAAGGTTGCATACGGTTCCGGCAATGTATCCGGCAGCAGCGCCTTATCGATCAACTACAGCAGCGCCGGGTTCACATCAGTCCCCTGTGTGGTGGCCAGCTATTCCACCACCGGTTCCAACTGGTCGGGCGACAACGGCGCTCTGAAGATATATGCAAAAACAACGACAGGCGCGACCATCATCGTTGGCGGCAGCTTCAACAATTCCCGCGTCATTGACTGGATCGCTATCGGAACATGACCAGGAGGCAATATCACTCTCGGGTTCAGCCCGCTCTCGTGATGGGAGCGGGTTTTTCCATATTACAAAAAGAAACGGAGGAAACGACTATGAGGGATTTTTCCATTGACCTGATCTGGGCAAAGATCCAGATCGCCATCACAGCCATCGGGGGATGGCTTGGTTACTTCCTGGGCGGCATGGACGGCCTGATGATCGCTCTGATCGTGCTGATGACTCTGGACTATGTCAGCGGGGTCATGTGCGCCATTATCGACAGGAAGCTGTCTTCGGCAGTCGGCTTCAAGGGCGTCTGCAAAAAGGTGTTCATCCTGATGCTGGTGGGCGTCGCTCACATCATTGACCTTCATGTGGTAGGTACGGGCAGCGCACTGCGCGGTGCCGTGATCTGCTTCTACATGAGCAATGAAGGACTGAGCCTGCTGGAGAACGCTGCTCACATCGGTCTGCCCATCCCGGACAAGCTCAGGGATATCCTGGCGCAGCTGCACGACAAAGAGAGAACGACCGACCAGGGCGACGGCGAATAACCGCCGCCCATTTCTTTTCCAGAGGTGACGAAAATGTCTGAAAGAATCAATACTCCCTTCACCAATGAGCATTTCGCTGACTGGTGCCAGAAGATGGTGGGCCAGCCTTACTGGTACGGCACCTGTGTTTATAAGGCCACCAGCAGCCTGCTTTCCCGGAAATCCAACCAGTATCCGTCCCATTACGGTTCCAGCCGCACTTCCCGTTATAAGCAGGACATCGCCAACAAGGCGGTCGTTTCCGACTGCATCGGCGGCTGCAAAGGGTATGCCTGGACGGGTGGCGGTCAGGGTGTGCTGGAAGCCATCGGGACGGATAAAAGCATCTCCAGCAAATATGGTTCCAATGGGTGTCCGGATTACGGGGCCAATTCCATGTTCACCTGGGCCAAGAAGAAGGGAATGGACTGGGGAACCATCGATACCCTGCCCGAGATCCCCGGTGTAGCGCTGTACAAGGATGGCCATGCCGGATACTATGTTGGTGAGGGCTGGGCTGTTGAGTGGCAGGGCTTCAACGCCGGATGCGCAAAAACGCAGGTGAAAAAGCGTCCTTGGACACACTGGTATAAGCTGCCGTTTATCGACTACGGCGATACCAGCGGTGCACAGCCCGCCGTGGAGGCAGTGACCGTGTATACGCTGGGAAGTCGACTGCTGAAGAACGGCTCCTCTGGCTCCGACGTGAAGGCCTTGCAGGAACTGCTGAACCAGCTGGGCGCTGCTCTTGAGGTGGACGGCCAGTTCGGCAGCAAGACGGAAGCCGCTGTGAAGGCTTTCCAGAAGAAGGCCGGAATAAAACAGGATGGCAAGTACGGCGATCAGACCCATGCCGCCCTGATGGCTGCTGTGGCGGAGGACGATGCCGGGCAGCAGGCCATGACAGAAACACAGCCTGAACCGGAACAGGAACAGCCCATTGATGGGCAGACCACCATCCGGGTTTTGATCAAGTCCTCTGGCGGGAAGGTCAACATCCGCACAGGAAATGGCACCAGCTACAGCCGCATCACCGCTGTTGCGCCGGGCACAACGCTGGAGTATGTGGCCAGCGCCTTCAACGGCTGGCAGGCCGTGAAGATCGGAAGCCAGGTCGGCTGGGTTTCCGGGGAGTTCAGCGAGATCACAACTGAATAAACGATCATGGGGTTTTGCCTTCTGGCAGAGCCCCAACTTTTTTATTGGTAAAACCGGAAAAGTGCCGCTCCAACTGTCCGTAAGGCACTGAAGGAGAGCTCCTTCAGATTGGAGTGATACGAATGACGGATCTGGAAAAGCAGAAAGTTGCCATCCTGCGCAGCCAGGGTCAGAGTTACGGGGCCATTGCCGACGCCCTTCATGTGTCTGTGAATTCTGTCAAAACTTTCTGCAGGAGGAGCCATCTTTCCGGCTCGAAGCCTGCTGAAAGTTTGCCTGAAAATGACTTGACTGAAAGCGAAAACAGAGTGATTACTACTGTCACCGAAACGCCGAAACCCCTTGTAAAAGCTGGCGTTTCGCCCACACATCCATCCTGCAGGGTCAAGCTGACCTTCTCAGAGGAAGGTGATGAGAATGCCATCCCGGATGTGCTGGGAATGCTCATGAACTCAAGATGCAGACAGAGGTGATGACAATGAAGAGAGTGGTATGCCTCTACCGTGTTTCCACAGTTGGTCAGGTGGATCACGACGACATCCCCATGCAGCGTATCGCCTGCAGGGACTACGCCGCCACACACCCGGACTGGGAGATCGTTGATGAGATTTCTGAAAAAGGCGTCTCCGGGTACAAGGTGGCCGCGAATGACCGCGACGCCATTGTGGAGATCAAGAAGAAAGCCATCAAGGGAGAATTCGATGTCCTGCTGGTTTTCATGTTCGACCGCCTGGGCAGGCGTGAGGATGAGACGCCGTTCGTGGTGCAGTGGTTTGTTCAGCAGGGCATCGAGGTCTGGAGCACCCGCGAGGGACAGCAGCGCTTCGACACCCACGTGGACAAGCTGCTCAACTACATCCGGTTTTGGCAGGCTTCAGGCGAGAGCGAAAAGACCTCCATCCGTGTGCGCACCAAGCACCTGCAGATGATCGAGGACGGCCAGTACCGGGGCGGTTACCTGCCTTACGGGTACAAGCTGGTTCACAAGGGCCGAACCAATAAGAAAAATCAGCCGGTGCGAGACCTGGTCATAGACGAGGATGAGGCAGTCATCGTCCGGGAGATTTTCCATCTTCTGATCGAGGAAGGCTACGGCACCAACCGGGTGGCCAATTACCTGAATGAGCGCGGCATCAAGACCAAGCGCGGAACGACCCTCTGGCGGGCGACTTCCGTCCGGGCGCTGATCGACAACCGGATTTACCTGGGTTACATGCGGATGGGCGACACTTACTCGCCCAAGCAGGATCACCTGCAGATCATCGATGAAGCCACATGGGAAAAATGCCAGGAGACGGTCAAGGGCCGGGCCACCTGCCTGAAACACGAAATGAAGGTGCCGGAGCGGACGGACACCCGGAGCCTGCTTTCCGGGCTGATCTTCTGCGCCGACTGCGGATCACGGCTGACCTTCAGCCATAACACGACCCGCCGGAAACTGGCTGACGGAACGGAAAAGCTCTATGAGCGTGACTGTTACCGTTGCTACCGTAAGATCAATGCGCGGGAATCCTGCTCCGGGCAGAGCTCCTACTGCGCGGACACCATCAACGAAACGGTGCTCTATGAGATTCGCCGGATTCTTTCCATCATCAAGCAGAAGCCAGAAGCGGCCCTGCTGGAGAAGGCGAAGGAAAACCATGGCGATGTGTATGAGGTGGCCTACAGGCAGGCCGAGAAGGATTTCTTTGAAGCCCACAAGCAGATGAACGCCCTGGAGGATCAGGCCATGAAGTTCCTCACGGGGAAGAACACCGTGGACATCAGCATCGTGAATGCCATGATGCCGAAGTACAAGGAAAAGCTGGAAACCGCCCAGCGCCGGATGGAAGAGGCCAAAGCCAAGATGGAAAAGGAAAAGGACGCCGCTCAGACTGCCACCCAGGAAGTAGCCGACCTGCTGTCCTGGGCGGACACCTTCGACGAGGCCAACGCAGAGACCAAGCACATGATCATTGCCCGGCTGGTGGAGCGGATCGAGATCAACCACGACTACGAGGTCGAGATCAAGTTCCGCATCAGCGTCGAGCAGTACATGCGGATCGCGGCATAAGGACAGACAAAGAGACTCCCGCAGGGTGAGCCTTGCGGGATTTTTTTTTTGCAGGATTATCAGAATATGCAACGAATAATCGCTTTCAGAAGGCTGTATTTTGTGGTACATTGATTATGTCCCGAAACATGGCCGTTCGGGATTTGACAGAAGCGATTTATCTTTTGAGTTATATGACGATCGACAATCGCTGTTTGTCGAGGCAGGAGGGTATTAACTATGAAAAAGCGAGTGGAAAATGTATTATGTGTACTCCTTTCATGCATTGCAATTACGGTGGCAATAATCGGATTGTTTTACTTAGATGGAGGAGAATCCATTC
>JAEEGK010017392.1_pt1 | contig 15691 bp, 7 predicted proteins | sample 8958771 | NCBI WGS metagenome assembly JAEEGK01 (sample SAMN16246547, study PRJNA631951) | gut metagenome | biome: gut microbiome; feature: rumen; material: SC-attached | host: Bos | place: Iran: Karaj | collected 2018-10
TATAATTTGTGATATTTTCATTTCTACCATACCAAATTTAGCTTGTTTAAATATTGAATTCTTAATAAATTGCTTTTTTATTTCACTAAGATATACAACAAAAAATTCATTAATAAATGAATTTAAAATTGAACTTTTTTTAAAATTTTTTCAAAATTTTAATAATCAATTAAAATTATCAAGGAAAACTAAACATAATATAATATTTTCAAATTTAAATAGTAGACAACCAAATATTTATAATATTTTATTCTCATGTGGAATTTGCTTTAATTCAAATTCAAAAGAAGTTCAAATTTATAATAATAAAGATAATAAACTCAATTCAAATTATTTGAGTATATATATAACAACAAGATTTTATAATATTGATGATTCAAATTTTATTTTATTTAAATTAGAAAAAAATATAAAAGAAAAAGACAAAAATCCATTAATATTTTCAATTTATATAGATAAAAAACAATTAATAGTAAAGGATTCAAAAGAAAAAATAATTGGTCAATCAAAAGATATTTCAAACCAAATTCAAAATGGTAAATATTGTAATTTTTTAATAACAATAAATACAGAATCAAATAAATTAGAAATTTTTTTAAAAAGAGAAAGAATATTTAATGAAATATCAAACTTTAAAGATCTAAACTTAAATGATTCAGAATGTTCATATAATATTATTTTAGGTTTTCCAGGAACATCAATAAGAGATATTGAGTCATCATCATTTAAAAGTTTATCTTATGTTGAATTATCTTATTTATTAATTTATGTTGACAATTTTGAATATGATTTTAAAGAAAAACAATTTTCTTTAAGTAAAATTTCTTCATCTAAAAATGGTTCAATTACTGCAATTAATATTCCAATTGAATATTTAAATTATAAAACCTATAAAACTTTTGTCCCTAGTAATATTGGTAAAAAACATGATTTATTAAAAGTCGATCTTAAAATAGATATTTCAAAAGTTGTTTATGAATTAATTGTTGATAAATTAGAAATTATTTCTAATAAAACTTTAAAAGATTATACAGGTGATTATTATTTTGTGAATAATTTTATTAATAGAATGCAAAGAAATTATTATATGGATATTATAGATAAGAAATTTATTGTATATATTCCTAATACAAATTATAAAACTTTATCTCAAGAATTATCATATAATAAACATACATTTTTATTATCAAAAACTAAATTTTGTGATTCTATTTTATTTAATCAAATATATAATCAAGAAAATCTTTTCGAAGATATTTTAACTAAAAATATATTTTCAAAACATTCATTAAATTATATTTTAAAAGGTTTTAATTTTGTTGAAATTATTTTAATATGTTTAAATGATTGTATTTTAATAAAAAATGAAGAAAAGAAAAAAGAAATACTATATACACTTTTAAAGACACTATCAATATATTTAATACAACATTTAAGTCTCTTAAATAATTTTTCAAAATCAAATAATTTCAAAATATTAATTTATCTCTTAGTAAAAAATGCTAAATTTTTAAATGAAGAATGTTTAGAAATTTTTTTTCTTTTAAGTTATGGATTAGAAGAAAAAACAAATATACAACTTTTAGATCCATGGTATCCTGAAATAATAATAAACTTAATTTTAGATATATCATTGTTTAAAGAATTATCAATTGAAAATAAAAAATATATAATAGAAAGATTAAAAGAAGTAATTGCACCAACAATGTCAAATGAACCTGATTATGACTTTAAAATATTAATTGTAGAAAAATTGTATCAATTTTTAATTATTGGAAATACATCTTTTGAAATTGATTCTTTAATTGCAAGTATAATAACTTATATTATTGAACAATGTTTAAAAACAAAAAAAGGATTTAAAGAAGCTTCAGAAAATCAATTAAATAAAATAATAAATTTATCATTAGATTATTTAATTATTACCGATCGCTTTTCTAATCATATTTCTCATGCTTTATCAAAAAGAAATTTTAATAATCAAGAATTAGAAGAAACTACAAATGTAGTTAAACAAGTTTTTACTAAATTATATTCTGATGATATTAAACCAATTAGAACAATAATTTTTACTTTTTTTCCTAAGTTAAATGATGATTTTCAAACTTTATTTATTTCAAATAATACTTCAAATGATGATATTAATGAATCTTCTAATTTTATTTCAAGAAATACAACTAATACTTTTTATAAAGAACAAGCTAATAAAATGCAAAATTTACTTTCTACAATTATTGATTATGATAAAGATGAATATAGCTTTAGTGATGAAGATAATAAATATTTAAATAATTTTTTAGACTCAAAAATTAAATATAATATTAAATTTATGAAATATATTTTCTTATATAAACAATTAATGAAAACATTCTTTTATAATCTTTATTTAAAATTTAGACATATTTCTTTTATTTCTAAATATATTTCTGAAGAATGTAAAATTAAATATTCTTGGTATATTTATAATAGAGAAGGATTAAGTAGAATTAAAAATAAATTAAAATTAAAAAATGATAGTTTTACAGATGAAGAAATTATAAAATCATATTCTGATATGTTAACAAAAGTAAATCAAATTAAAAATGGGAATGAAATTTCCGAAAAATCAAATTTTCGAGGTTTCCTTCAAACTAAATATAATAACGTAGATTTGGGATTTTTTAAAATTAATAATATTATGAAAACACAAATTTGGTTAGATCAAATTTTTCAAAAACAAATTATTAATTTATTAATAGATGAAGATGATATAATTCATTCTTTTTATAATTGTTTATTATTTAAAGGAATTGATTATTATACTTGTGTTTTTATAATAGGAAAAAAAAAGATTTATATTTTAAAAAATTTTCATATTGATGATAATGGAATTTTATATATGAATAATGGAAATACAAATAATGCATCTCAAACTGATTGTTTTAAAAAATATTTTTGGGCAATTAAAAATTATGAAAACGAATTAAAAGAACATTGTAATTATTTAAATATTAAAAATATAAATGAAAAACAAGAATTTGAAGATGATTTTTATTTTTCACAAAATGATAAATTTTCGATTAAAAGATGTGAAGTTAAAATTTATAAATTTGATTATTTTGAAATAAATGAAATACACAAAAGAAGGTTTTTAAATCAAGAAAATAGTTTAGAAATATTTTTAAAAAATGGCAAAAATTTCATGATATCATTTAATATAGATAAAAGAGAACAAATATTTTCAAAAATAATATCAAATTTACAATCTTTATTAAATTCCAAAAAAAATAACAATTATAAATTATTATCAAACAACAAAATATATGCATACTTAAGAAAAAGTAATATATTAGTTTTAAAAAAAGGAAAAATAAAATATCAAAAATCAGAAAAAAAATTAATAGACAGAAAAACAATATTAGACAAATCAACAGAATTTTGGTCAAATAATTTAATATCAAATTATGATTATATAATGATTTTAAATACATTAAGTGGTAGAACATATAATGACTTATCTCAATATCCAATATATCCTTGGATAATAAAACAATATAATTCAGAATTAATAAATATAAATGATGAGAATATATATCGTGATTTAAAATATCCAATTTTTGCTCAAGAAAATGAAACAAGATTAAAATTGAAATTAAAATTTGATGAAGTTGATGATGATGAAGGAAAATATTTTTCAGGAACACATTATTCAAATCCAGGATTTGTTTCATATTATTTAATAAGACAGAAACCTTATTCTATTTATGCCTCTGAAATTCAAGGAGGATATTTTGATACTCCTGATAGGTTATTTTATGATATAAAAAATATTTGGGATGTATCAGAAAAATTTCAAGAATTGATTCCTGAAATGTTTTATTTATCTGAATCTTTAGTTAATTATAATAATTTTAATTTTGGTCAAAATCAATTTCATAATTATGTAAATGATGTTATTTTACCTAATTGGGCAAAAAATAATTTTAGATTTTTTATTAAAGTTAATAAAAAATATTTAGAAAGTTATTTTGTAAGTGAAAAACTTTCTGATTGGATTGATTTAATTTTTGGTTATAAACAAAGTGGAAAAGATTCAATAGAATATTTAAATGTTTATAGAAAAGCTTGTTATTCTTTTAATGTTAATAATTATTTAAATAAAGAATTAGATAATTTAAAATTAAGTAATGATGAGAATTTAAATAAAAAAGAAATTAGTAAAGTTTATAATAGTCTTGAAGATTTAATGAATGAAATATGTGAAATGGGACAAAATCCAATTCAATTATTTAATAAACCACATATTAAAAGAGATAAACAAAAAAATTTTTCTTTGTTAAATAAAGCAATTTTTTTATCGAATTTTAATTTAATTAATAAGAAAAAAGAAGAAAGGATTAAAATTAGTTCAAATATAATTAACGATTGTAAAAGATTTGAAGAAATTGAAGATAATAATATTTCTAAAGGAGAAGGTGGATTATCTTCTTTTAGATCTATTTTTACTGATAATGAATCTTCAAATAAACAAAAAAATGCTAAAAATTATAAAAATAGTTTTATTTTTGCTGGGGAAAAAGTCATTTTATTAGGAAATAAATTTATTAATTATTTAGATTATTCTTATTCAAAATATTCTTTTAGGATTGTTAAACCTATTTCTAAAGTTATTATGGAATTTCAAACTTATGAAAATTTCCCTATTTCTGTTATTAATGTTAGTAAAAATGGAAAATACATTTTTATTGGATATGAAAATGGGAAGATTATAAAATATAAATTAAGAAAAGATAAAGATAATAAAGTATATTATCCTAATTATGAAAAGAAAGGAAATAATAGAATAATAAATAAAATTAAATTAAATAAAATTTTCAATAAGAAATCTCAAGAAGATAAAGATAATAAATCAATTGATCAAAATAATAATAAAGAAAATTTAGGTAGAAAAAGTACAAACGTATATAATACAGTAATTTCTAATAAAAATTTTAATGCTTTATTAAAAAGAACATTAATAACATCAAATAAAAATCTTATATATGATGATGATAATATAATAGAAAATTTTATGAATAAAAATGAAAAAATAAAATTAGAAAAATCAAAAGAACAAATGCCAACAATTTCATTTATAAATTCCAATATTGATAATATATCAAATAATTATTTCATATTTTATAAAAATGAGACTAATTTAAAACCAAAAAAAGATTTTACAAAAGGTACATCATATTATAAATTATCAACAATAATTTCAGATAATGATATTAATTCAAAAATATTATTAATGAATATTTGTGAATCTTTTTCAATAATAATAATAGTTGATATATTTAATAAAATATATATTAAAGATATGTATTCATTAAAAACACTTCATTTTATTCCATTAAATAAAATAACCAAATCTGAAAATAATATATTATCAGTTAAAATATGTAATCAAACTGGTGATTTTATAATAGTAACTCCTGATAAAATAATATTCTTTAATATAAATGGAATAATAATTTCAATATTAGATATTTCTGAAGATATTATAAATGGAAATTTATCACCTATTACAATATGTGAAATTAAATCTTTAAAATATATTGAAAGTGATATTCTTTTATTTACAGGACATTTAAATGGTAATATTATTTTATGGAAATTAAATGTTGATAATAAAGAAAGTGAAATTGGAACTGATGTTTTTATGGATAATAATAAAAATTCAAATGTAAAAATTGAAAATGAAGAATATTTAGATATGTATAGATATTCTTTAGATGAAAATTATTTATTATCAAATAAAAAAAAAAAAGTAAAAACTAGATTTGTTTTTCTTAAATTAATTATATGTGATAGTTTTGATAATCCGATTAAATATTTTAAATTTACTGAGGATCTAATATTTTTAGTTGTTGATAATAATAATAATATATACTTTTTTGAATATGAAGATTATTTAGATGAACTGAAAAAGCCAAAAAAAATTACTAAAAATTGTGTTCAATGTGGTTCTTCTATTAAAAATTCTAAAATTTTTTGTCAATTTTGTAATCAAAAATTATGTCCTAAATGTAAAATCGAAATAGAAATACCAGAATTAACTTTAAAAACACTTAAACCTGTTTGTGAAAAATGTGAAAAAATAATTTCAAATACAAATTCAATATTTTATGAATTTTAAGAAAAATCAAATTATAATAATATTATAAAAATATATATTTTTTTTAACATTTAAATTATTAAAAAAGCTTTTTAATAAATATATTAAATAAAAAATGGGAAATTTAGATTGTTTTGAACAATCAAAAAATATAAAATTTGAAATATGCCATGAAATATCAGAGGAGAATTTTATCATTGAAAAGAAAATATCAAAAATAAACAATAATAAAATTAAAATATGTCATGAAATAAAAGATTGTAATTGTTTAAGTGAAAGGTCTAAAACTGAAAATTATACAGATAAAAATATTATTTGTCATGAAATAATAAATGAAAATTTTATAAGTAATAATACAAATATAGAAAATAATAAAGATAAAAATAGATATTTAAATATAATTCAAACACCAAGTCAAACTAATAATAATATATCATATTTAAATACATTTAGTAAAAATGAATCAACAGAATTAGATTTATTTAATCTGGAAAATGAAAAATCAATAAATAAAAATAATAAAAACAATAATAATGATTTAATAATAAATAATAAAATAGTTAATGATAATTCAAGATCTAGATCTTCAGATAATAAATATTACAAAAAAAGAGAAATAAGTGTAATTCAAAAAAATGAAAGTAATTTTAACTTTTATGACTCTTCTATGTATAGTATAAATTTTATAATTTTTTATTTTTAGAAATTTGGATTTGGATAAAATAAAAATTAATCAAAATAATGAAGATGAAATTATTTATATGAATAACAAAATTATAAAAAATAAAAAATTATTAAATATTTATCCTAACTCTGATAATGAAAATTTAAAACAAAAAACAATAAAAAAAAATTTAAATAATATAGATAATAATGTGGAATATTATGAAACTAAATCTGGCCATTTTCATAAAGTTTTATCAAAAAAAATTTATGAAGAAGATTTCAATGAAAAAATCAAAAATAATATTAATGAAGTCAATTTTGAAAATTTTAATATTAACCAAACAAAAAATAAATTAATAAAATTAGAAAATATTTTAAAAAATAAAAATAATCGTTCTAATTCATCTAAAAGAAAAAATAAAAATAAAAAAATAATTTTAAATAATTTACTTTCAAATCAAATTATTTCAAAAGACAATCATATTGATAAACTAATTATTTCAAAAGATAAAAATACTAATAATATAGAAATATCATATAAAATATTAAATTCAATTGATACTTCAATAATAATATATGATGGGGAAATTTATAAAATACAAAAAAATAAAATAAATGTTTTTAAATTAATTAGTAGATATTTTCAAATAACAAAAAATTCATTTAAATACTTTAGTAATGCATATTCTTCTCAAGTTTATAACGATAAACCTTTACTTCAATTTGATATAAGACAAATTTCAAATATTGAAATAATTGATATTACTTCTTTAGAATTAAAAGAAAAATATTCTAATTTTTTTTGTTTTATTATTAATTTAACAAATAAAAATGATATATTTGCTTTTGCAACTATAAATAAAGAATATGGAGAAAATATAATAAAAATACTTAATTTATTAAGAAATTATTATAAAAATAAAGGTAGTTATTAAATAAAAGATTATGACCAAAAATCAAACTATATATTTTCTAAATTAAAAATAATACTTTAAAAAAATATATATAGTTATATTTAATTAAATAAAAAAATTCTTTAATAAAAATATAGTGAAAAAAATATAAAAACTTTTAAAGTATATAAAAATAAAATCATATAATTATATTTACTCAATCTTCAAATGAATAAATCATATTATACCATAAATAAAATTAAATATAAATAACATATCAAAATACATAAAACAAAAATAAAATATTATAAATTTGTTTTTACTTTCACTCTTCTTGCAATATAAATACAATTTTTATAATTTGAACAACTTACTATTTTGGTTGAATTAAATAAAGGTTTTGGTCTCTTTATGCATCGACAAGAATTTTTTTGTCCACATATATTACAAATAAATTCTTTTTTTTTTGGATTATTTAATATTTTCATTATTTCTGAATAAGTTTCATTATCAGATGAATCTTTTGTACTAGAATCAATATCAATTTGAATTGATTTTTCCATTTCTAATATTATATTAATTAATTCATTTTTAAAATCTTCATCTATCATATAGTTTGTATTTTGAAAAAATTCTGTTTCTATTTCATAATGTTCATTAAATACTTCAATGTTATTTTTTGATGAATGATTTTGGATATCAGAAAAAGAAATTAAATCTTCATTCATATTCTTTTTTGGATTTTAGTTTAGTTGATATTATTTTAAAATAAAATTATTAATTCGAATAAATATGATTAAAAATCTTTATTAAATATTTTTAAAAAAAAATTGTTTTTTTTTTTTTATTAAAAAAAACTTTAAATTAAAAATTAAACAACAAAGTTAAATATAATTTTCAATTTTTATTATGTACAAAAATAACAAACAATAAAAAAACAAATAAAATAAATATATAAAGTTTTCAATAATAAATAAAATCATTTTTATTAAGAAAATATCTTTTTAAATCTCCATTCTTTGTAATTTTAGATTTTTTAAAACCTTTATTCATATTTAAACTTATTGTTTTAGAGTATGATTTTATAACTTTTGGTCTGGAAGTAATAATTGGAGAAGGATTTTCATTTAATTTTGATATAGATAATAAAGTAGGAAAATTAGTACTATTTAAATTAGAATTATTTTTTTTTCTTAAATTTTTCCTCTTTGGTATATCGCTAATATCATTTGGACTTACTAAAGAATTATTTCTAATTCTATAAATATAATCTTTTTTTTTATTTAAAAAAAAAGAATCTGGTTTATTTTCAATAAAAATTGGGTCTTGACAAAAAACATTACATAATTTACCTGAAAAAATCAAATTTTGTCTTCCTTTTGTTTTAGTTAAAACATAAATATTTGATTTTGAGAGAGTATCATATAAGTTATGAAGCTTATTTTCTTCATTTTCTTTTTGATTTTTTTCTTTTAACTTTTTATATTGATATTTTAAATATGAAATTTTAGGATTTAATTCCCAATTATGTATTTTACTATTTTTATAATATTTAGGAGAATAACTTTCAAAAACTTCACTTATTTGTTTTTTATTTTCAATTGCAAATTTAATTATATTTTTTCTCAATATCCTTGATTTCAAATATAATAATTTAAAGTTTATATATGGTAAAGTAAATCCTTTCCAAGTATAACTTTTTTCCATTTTTAAAAATGCTGAGTAAAAATTATTTTTTTTTTGTTGTAATATTGATTCCATTAAAACTGTTTTACTTCTTTCAAATTGTGGAATTGATTCATCATATCTTAAAAAATAATAAAATAATTTATCTCTTATTGAAATATTTAAATCTTCTTCAAATTCAAATGGTAGTATTTTTGAAATACTTTTTCTAATCTTTAATGAAGATCTTTTTGTAATCATTAATTATAAATAAAATTTTATTTTAATAAATAATTTAAATTTTTAAATTATTAAATATATTTTCAATTGTTTTGTTTTGTTAATTTAAAAAACATTAGATAATATTTATAAATAATATATTAAATAAGAATTCTTTTCTTTTTTTAATTTCCATAATTATAAAATCAAGGATTAAAATAATTAATTATAAATCTTTTAAATAAAAATGAAATAATTAAAAAATAAATTGAATAAAAATTTAAATTTATTTCCCAAATTAAATAAAAAAATATTAAAATTTAATTAAATTTTCTTGAATAAACAGTACTAAAAAACAAATTATTTTTTGACCTTCTTTTATTATTATTATTTCTATTTAATAAAGAAGTAAATCTATTTAATTCACTCCTAAAATAATCTCCAGAATAATAATCATTATTATTTCTCTTAATTCCTTCATAAGAATTAAAATGTAAAAACTTTTTTTTATCATTATTATTATCATTATTTCTAGTAAAAGAAACTAAATTACTAATTTCACTTCTTTTATCAGTATAAAAATTACTATTTTGAATTCTTTTTTCATTATTAATCCAATTATCTATATGATCAAAACTTAAATAATCAGGATAAGTAATAGTATTTTTATAACTATTTATATGAGTCTTTAAATTTCCTGAATTATAGTCATTTGAATTAAAATTATTCTTATATAACTTAAAAGGTTGTTCATTTGTTTTTTTTGAAAATTCATTATAATAAACTCGAAAAGGTGTTTTATTTTGTTTATTTTCATAATTAAACATATTATCATTTAAATTATCTTTTTGAAAATTTACTATATTCTCTTTAACTGAATATTTAGAAAAACTTTTTGGCCTTCTTGAGGATTTATTAAGGGAATTAATTTTATTATATAATATTGAAATTTTATTATCTAAAATTTTAGATTGTTTATTTCTTCTTAAAATATCCATATTTTTAATTAAAGTATTATAATCAGTTTTAGTTGTTTGAAAAGTTTGTTTTCTTTGATTTTTTCTTTGTCTAATTTCTTCTTTACTTTCTTCATTATTATTTTGTTCTTTTCCATACAATAAATTATAAATTTGTTTATAACCTTTTTTTCTTTCCATTAAATTATTTAATGCAGTTTTTCCATCCATTTTATTTTCATTTGAGATATTATTATTAATATTTAATTCATTTTCTTCGTAATTTTCATTATTATATTCTGGAATAAAATTATTATCAATATCATTTTGATTATCAATATCATTTTGTTCATTTTGTTCTTCCATTTACTTTTTATTTTATAATATTTTATTTTAAAATTTAAATATATTTTATTATTTTAATTTAATATAATTTTTATTTTATATGTAAAAATTCATATATTCAAATATTATTTAATATATATAAATCTAATAAAATATTTCTTATTCAAAATTACCTTCTAAAGGAAACATATTAAAAAAATTTTTTTTCTTTTCTTTATATTGATACATTACTTGTATTTGTTCATCTGTATAAGATGCTAAACTCAAAATAATATTTAATACTTCTTTAATTTTATTAGTTAATTTAATCTCAAAAATTAACCTTTCTAAAGCATTTCTTAAAGGATAAAGAAATTCTCTACAATATTCAAAATTTTTTCCTTTTAAATTTTCTATTATATCTCTATTTTGTTTTAATTCTTTTTTTAATTCAGATAATTGAGTTAATAATAAAGATTCATTTTCTTCTAATTTTTTATTTTCTTTTATCAATTCTTCAATTCTTACTTTTTGTCTATCTGAAAAAGAAAAAGCTTCATTATTATTCTCTTTATTTAATAAATTTAAAACATTATTGTCACTTTTAATTTGAGTAAAAGTATGATTATTTTTCTTTTTTGGTTTATCATCATCAAAAATAATTTCTTCTTTTTCTTCTTCAAATTCCAAATTTTTAGAATTATTATCTTCAATACCAAAAGTTTTATAAGATTGAACATTTTGACTTTGTTGAGTATGTTCAACTTTCATTTTATTATTTTGAGAATTATTTTCTTTTGAATCTTCATTATTACTTTTTCTTAATTCATCACTAATATTATTTTGATTTATTTTATTAATTGCATTATCTAAAGCTTCTTTATAAGTTTTTGATTTAATTTGAAGATTATGTAATTCATTTTCTAATTTTAATTTATCTTCTTTTAATTGATTAAATTGTTCATTTACTAAATTATTATATAATTCAAATTTTTGAACTGCTTCTTTTACAAATTCTTTATCAAATTCTTTTTTTTGATTAATATTTTTAAATTCTTCATCTTCTTCATCAACAAATTCTGGATTTTTTTCTTTTATTGATGAAAATATTGTATGAATACATTCTGTAATTAAATCTTTTAAAAATTTATTTTCATTTTCTAATTTATTTGTGTCTCCCCCTTCAATTGCAAACTTATTTTTCATTTCTATTTTTTTTTTTGAATTATTTTTTTTTATTTGATTTAAATATTCTTTTATTTGTAAATAATATAATTTGTTTTTTTTAATTAAATCATTTATATTATCAAAATCTTTTATTTCTTCTGATTTTGTATCTTCTTCTTCATTTAAATCTTCTTCTATAATTAATAATCCTTCATTTGGATTTTTATTTAATACACTTTGTACCATTTTATCATTTTTTTTTTCTTTTTCATTTACTTTTTTATATAAATTTAATATTATATTTGAACATATTATTAATTCTTTTTTGTAATTTGGAATTTCTTTTTCATTTTCATTTTTATTTATTTTATTTTTCATTTCTTTAACGAGGTTTAATGTTTCTTTTAATTTATTTTCATTTTGCTTTTTCTCATTTGAAAATTGAGTTTCTAATTTTTTATTATTTTCTTTTAAATTCTTATTTTCTTCTTTTAATATTAAATTTTCATTTTCTAAATTTTTATATTTTAAATCATCATTATTTGGTTTTAATATATTATTTTTTTCTTCACTATTTTTTTTTAATTCCTCAATTTCAGTTAATAATATTTTATTATCTTCTTCTAATTTTTCTTTTGTTTTTAATAAAATATTAATTTCATCATTTAAAGATAATATTTTATTTTGTAAATCTTTATTTTCTTTTTCAAAATTATCTTTTTTATTTTTGATCATTTTTAAATCGTTTTCTATTTTTTCAAAATGTTTTTCTTCTTTTGAGCCTTTAATATTTCTAATAGTATCTTCAAAATCAATATTTTCATTATCTTTTAAAATTTCTTCATTGTCTTTTGAATCATTTTTAATTGATTTTGGCATTTCTAATAATTGTTCTTTTTTATTTAATGTGTCATTTAATTTATTAATTTCTTTTGTTTTTAATTCAATTTCTTCTATTAATTTCTTATTTTTTTCTTCATATTTTTTAAGATTATCTTCATATTCTTTTAATTTATTTTGTGAAAGTTCTATTTTTTTATTATTATTTACTTCATTTTCTAATTTTTCAATTAATATATTTTTTTCATTTATTTTTTTCCCTAATTGCTCAATCATATTTTCATAATTTTGACAATTAATTTCTAATTCTTTAAATTTATTATTTAATTCTTCATTTTTATCTTGGATTGATTTATTAATTGTTAATTGTTCGTTTGAATTTATTAATTCTAAATTTAATTTTACTTTTTCTTTTAAATTCTTTTTAAATTTTTCAAAATCAACTTTCAATTCTTGAATATTAGATTCTTTCTTCATTATTGAATTTTGTAAATTATTCATTTTTTTAAATAATATTAAAATATCATTTGATAAATTTTTAATTTCCTGAATTCCTTCAGTTTTAATTTTTAAATTTCTATCACTTTTACTTCGAGGTAATTTTTTTTTTAAACTTTTATTATTTTCAATATTTATATTATTATATTTATCAATTTCATTTTTCATATTTTTATTTATTTCATTTAAAATATGAATATTAGAAGTTTCTTGATTTGAATAAGTAGTTCTTCTATTTTCAGAAGAGCCTCTTCCTTTTTTAAACTTATCACTTTGATTTAAAATACTATTATAAGTATTAGAATTAAAATCATCTTCATTTTCATTATTAATATTTATTCTTCTTTGCATTGGCATTACTGTATTATTTCTTGTTTTTGGCAAACTTTTACTTTTAATTTTTTTATAATTTTGATTTGAAAAATCATTTTGTTTTTCTAAATTTGTTAATTCTTCTATTTGAATTTTATGAAAATCTTTTAATTTTTGAAATATTGATTTTGCACTATCATATAATTTTATATTTTCACAATCTATTGCTTTTATTTCATTTATCATATCTTTATTTATTTTAAATAAATTATCTAGTTCAATATTTATTTGATCTGTTTTACTTTTTAAAATATTTGATAAAGTACCATTTATATTTGAACAATTAAAAATGCTTTTTATTTCTATTATATCTGTTTTACATTTTGTTAATTCAGAAAAATAATTTTGTGTATTTGATGATAATTCTTTTATTAATTGTTTATAATCTTTAATATAATTTCTTATAACTGATGAAAGAGAATTAATTAAAGAAACAAATTTATTTTGTTTTGAAAGAATTAAATTTTTCATTTTTGAAATTTCATTTTGACAATCATTATTTATTTTATTATCATTTGATTTATTATTATTATTATAATTTTTAGATAATTCCTCAATTTCAGTAGAAACAATTTCAAATAATTGATTAAGAGAATTTTTTAAATTTTCTATTGAATTTCCTCTTATATTATCAAAAGATTGAATACATTGAACAACAAATTTAATAATAGTATCAAAATTATTTTGTAAAATAATTTTAATTTGATTTTCTTCTGGTTCAGTTTCTAATTGATTAATTAATTCATTTTGAAAATTTTGTAATATTTGCATTAAACTTTGTAATAATTCTTGTGAATCTAATTGATTCATTTCATTATCAACATTTTCTATTATATTTATTGCAAGTTGGTTTAAATCAATTTCTTGAATTTGTTCTTTATTTTCTGTAATTTGACCATTAGATTTATTATGATTTGATGATACTTTTGAAAAATTTTTCATATTCTATTGGTTTTTATTAATATTATATATTTACTTTTTTGTTTTTTTCCTGATTTACTTTATTGATATTTTTTTTCATTTTTGAAAATATAATTTAAATTTTTTTAAAATATTCACTTATTTATTATTATTTATATATTGATAAAAAATATATATTTTTGTGATAATAAAAATTCTATCACATACATCATATAAATAAATACTAAATTTTTTATATGAAATCAAAATATAATTAATATTTTACAAAATAATATTAAAATAATTTTAATAAATAAAGCAATTACAATATTCAGGATGTACTTCTTTTTTATATAATCTAGAATTTTTTATACTCAAGTAGTTTAAATTTTTATAACTACATACATTTATATATTCAACAAGATTTTCTTCAAAAGTTACTTGTTTATATTTTTTTTTTTTTACTTTTTTATTACTCATATGAATTATATTAAAAGGCCTTTTTCTAATATAAGTATTATTTATATTTGAATTAGATGTAGTACAAGTTGGTAAATTACTCAATGATGTACTAATTATATTTAATTTTTTTTCTTTTTCTTCTTGAAAATATATTATTCTTTCTTTTGGTATTTGAAAAGAATCGTTTAATATTGTTTCTACTAAATTATTATTATTGTTTTTATTGTTTTGATTTTTTCCATTAGACATTATTTTTTATTTATTATAGATTTTGGTAATTAAAAATATAAGATATTTAATTTTTAGATTTTATTTTTATATTTATTTGTTATAATACAAAATTATTTTAATAATATTGATAAATGATATTTTTAATTTTTATCTTTTTTTTTTTCTTTTTTAAATTGTAATTCATGCAGGGTTAAAAAAGAGATTTCAATCTATATTAATTTATTTTTTTTTTTCAATATACTTTTCAATTGTTTTCATTATTGAAAGAATTTCTAAATAAATTTATTTATTTTTTTTTTCATTATTTTTTTTTTTTTTTTTTTTTTTTTGTAATTTTTTAAATGTATTTCAATTATTTATTA
>JAEEGK010017397.1_pt1 | contig 15688 bp, 8 predicted proteins | sample 8958771 | NCBI WGS metagenome assembly JAEEGK01 (sample SAMN16246547, study PRJNA631951) | gut metagenome | biome: gut microbiome; feature: rumen; material: SC-attached | host: Bos | place: Iran: Karaj | collected 2018-10
GCATACCAGGACCTCCCTTTGGTCCTTCATAACGGATTACGACAACGTCACCAGGTTTAATCTGCTGTTTCTGAACCGCAGCCATAGCTTCTGATTCGTCATTAAATACTCGGGCAGGACCAGTATGATGCATAAGTTCCTTGGCACAGGCAGAACGCTTTACAACTGTTCCGTTTGGTGCAAGATTTCCAAAGAGAATGGCAAGACCACCGTTATCGCTGAAAGGATTTTCAATAGGTCTGAGGATTTCTGGATTACGGTTGCGAACACCTTTAATGTTCTCTGCAATAGTTTTACCTGTTACAGTAATAAGATTTGTATTTATCAGATTTTTCTTTGCAAGTTCTGCAAGCACAGCCTGAACACCACCAGCGTCATCAAACTGGCACATAAAAGTATGACCGGCAGGAGCCAGATGAACAAGATTTGGTGTACGATTTGAAATCTCATTAACTTCGTGCAAATCGATTGTAAGACCAGCTTCGTGGGCAATTGCAGGCACGTGAAGCATTGTATTTGAAGAACATCCCATTGCCATATCAGCGGCCAGTGCATTTCTAAAACTATCGGCAGTCATCATAGAGCGGGCAGTAATTCCTTTTTTAAGCATATCCATTACAGCCATGCCGGCATGCTTTGCAAGTGCAATGCGTTTTCCGGTAACTGCCGGAATTGTACCGTTTCCTGGAAGACCAAGACCAATTGCTTCTGTAAGACAGTTCATTGAGTTTGCTGTAAACATTCCGGAACAAGCCCCGCAACCAGGACAGGCATACTGCTCCATTTCGCGTAACTGAGCTTCACTGATTTTTCCAGAAGCCACTGCGCCAACAGCTTCGAACATATCTGTCAAAGAAAGATTTTTATCTGAGTATGGATTGCCTTCTTCATGATTAGGAAGATGACCAGGCATCATAGGTCCGCCAGAACAGAAAACTGTAGGTAAATCCAGACGGGCAGCAGCCATAAGCATACCAGGAACAATTTTATCGCAGTTAGGAATCATTACCAGGGCATCAAACTGATGACCTTTTGCCATACATTCAATTGAATCAGCAATAAGCTCACGGGTAACAAGAGAATATTTCATTCCTTCGTGTCCCATTGCAATTCCGTCACAAACGCCAATTGCAGGAAACTCAACAGGTGTACCACCAGCCATACGGATTCCGGCTTTTACAGCTTCGGCAATTCGGTCAAGCTCAATGTGGCCGGGAATAATTTCATTTTTTGCACAGCAGACACCTACTAAAGGACGGTCAAGTTCTTCGTCTGTGTATCCCATTGCGTAAAACAAAGATCTGTGTGGTGCTCTCTCAATTCCTTTTTTTGCGTTATCGCTTTTCATATTCTACCTCTTTTTTTTCATTCTACATCATTCAGATGGATATTATCTACTCATCCAGAGTTATTCTATTGCCTGTGTACAAGAAATAATATCTTCCCTTGGCTGCAATCAGCTGATCGTGGGTTCCGCGTTCAATAATTTTTCCATGTTCAAGGACGATAATTTCATCAGCATTGCGTACTGTTGAAAGTCTGTGGGCAATTACAAAAGAAGTTCTTCCTTCCATGAGCGAATCCATTCCCTTTTCTATTAAGGCTTCTGTACGAGTATCTATAGAAGAAGTTGCTTCATCCAAAATCAAAACTGGTGGATTAGCAACAGCTGCACGGGCAATAGCCAAAAGCTGGCGTTGTCCCTGACTTAAAGAAGCTCCATCACCTGTAATAACTGTATCATAACCATTTTCAAGATGGCGGATAAAGTGATCTGCATTTGCAAGACGGGCAGCTTCATAAACCTGTGCATCAGAAGCTTCAAGATTACCGTAGCGGATATTATCTTTAATTGTACCTGTAAATAAATGAGTATTCTGCTGAACCATTCCAAGAGAACGTCTGAGTGAATCTTTATCAATTTCATTTATAGGAATACCGTCATAAGTTATCTGTCCGCAATCATCCGGGACATCATAAAAGCGGCTTAAAAGATTGATTGTTGTAGTTTTACCAGAACCAGTTGAACCTACCAGAGCAATTTTCATTCCAGGCTTTGCATGAATATTTATATCGTGAAGAACTGTTTTTTCTGGAGTATAACCAAAGGTAACATGGTCGAATACAACTTCACCCTGCATTTTTTTAAGAGAATTATCAACAGGATTTTTCCAGGCCCATTCACCAGTTTTTGCAAAAGACTGAACCAGTTTCTGTTCATTATTTTTTACTGTTGCTTCGTATGCATTTACAAGAGTGTATTTTCCTTCGTTTACTTCTTCCTCTTCATCAATGATGGCAAAAATGCGTTCTGCCCCCGCAAGAGCGTTTAAAATACTGTTTGCCTGCTGACTCATCATTCCGATTGGCTGAGAAAAACTTCGCGTATACTGAAGAAAAGCCGCTAAAGTTCCTAAGTCGAGCATTCCTGTAAACCAGTTTAAAAATCCTGCTTTAGACTGACCAATAATCATAAAAATTGAACCAATAATAGCAATTATTGCATACTGGGCATGACTAAGATTATTCGCAACCGGTCCCATAACACCACCATAAGTCATAGCGGCAGTTCCGGCTTTACGCAGACTTTCGTTCAATACGGCAAACTCAGCTTTTGCAATAGGCTCGTGATTAAAAACTTTGATTACCTTCTGACCTTCAATCATTTCTTCAATAAATCCATTTAGTTCACCAATACTTTTTTGATTCTGACGGAAAGCATTTGCAGATTTTTTTCCGATGATTTTTACAATCTGAAAAACTCCAATCATAATCACAATAAGAACCAGGGTAAGCATTGGGCTCATGATGAGCATCATTACAAAAATGGCAACAACAGTAATTATAGAAGAAAACATCTGTGGAATTGTCTGACTCATCATTTCGCGGAGAGTGTCGGTATCATTTGTAAAACGAGACATCAATTCACCATGAGTATGGGCATCGTAAAAACGGATTGGAAGTTTTTCGAGCTTATTAAACAAATCACAGCGAACATTATATAGAAGATGTGTTGAAATATACATCATCAAACGCTGATTACACCAGGAGGCAATAACGCCAACCAAGAACATTCCCATAACTCCAAGCAGCAAATGTGCAAAGCCAGTAAAATCATGACTTGTTTGTCCAATAAACGGAATTATATATTTATTTAAGGCTGGTTTAATCAAATAACTTCCAACAACTCCAGCTCCAGAACTTATTAGTACACAAAGCAAGACTAAAATCCAAAGGGCTTTAAACTTTCCCATATAAGAAATGAGTCTTGAAATTGTTTTTTTAGCATTTTTAGGTTTAGCAAATCCTTTAGATCGTGGTGGCATTATTCATTACCTCCTTCATCAGACTCCAAATCGGCATCTCCAGTTCCCTGCTGCTGACTTTCGTAAACTTCACGATAGATTTCATTGCTTTCAAGTAACTCTTCGTGAGTTCCAAAGCCACTCAAAGTTCCTTCATCAAGAACAAAAATTACATCTGCGTCCTTTACTGAGGAAATGCGCTGGGCAATAATGATTTTTGTTGTTTCGGGAGCCAGTTGCTTAAGAGAAGTTCGGATTCTTGATTCTGTAGCTGTATCTACTGCAGATGTTGAATCATCCAGAATTAGGATTTTTGGATTTTTTAGAAGTGCACGGGCAATACAAAGTCTCTGTTTTTGTCCGCCGGAAACATTTACTCCCCCCTGCCCCAAATCTGTTTCGTAACCTTTAGGGAAAGAAGTGATAAAGGAATCTGCATCGGCTGCTTTACAGGCTTGAATTATCTCTTCATCACTGGCATTTTCATTGCCCCATAAAAGATTCTCCTTGATTGTACCACTGAAAAGAACGTTTTTCTGCAAAACCATGGCAACAGAATCTCTTAGTACCTTTAAATCATAATTGCGGACATCTTCACCACCGATTTTAACACTTCCCCCAAAAACATCATAAAGTCGCGGAATAAGGGAAACCAGTGTTGTTTTGGAGGAACCTGTTCCACCTATAATGCCAACAGTCTGACCGCTTTTAATATTTAGATTTATATTTGAAAGGACACAGTTTTCCTTACTTTTGACATAGCTGAAATTAACATTTTCAAAAACAACGGAACCATCTTTCACTGTTTCAATTGGATTTTCTGGATTTGTAATATCTGATTCTTCATCCAGCACTTCACAAATACGACGATTTGAAGCTTTTACCATTACGAGAGAAACAAAAAGCATTCCGAGCATCATGAGGGACGAAAGAACCTGAGTTACATAAGTAAAAAAGCTGATAAGTTCACCAGCTTTCATTGAGCCCCAGACAACCTGACGTCCGCCGAACCACATTACGGCAACCATGGCTGAATACATTACCAGCTGCATTAAAGGCATCATAAAAATGATTAATTTTTCTGCATGAATCTGAGCTTTTAATACATTGCCGGCAGCTTTCTGGAACTTTGCCTCTTCGTAATCACCACGAACATAAGCTTTTACTATTCTGATTCCAATTAAGTTTTCCTGAATTGCAGCATTCATGGCATCGAACATTTTCATCATCTTTTCAAAACGAGGATGCGCCATTGTTGAAATAAACAAAACACCCCCGGCTATAACTGGAATCGCAACTAAAAAGATAAGAGCCAGACGCGCATTGATTTTAAATGCCATAAAGGTTCCGGCAACAAGCATAATTGGAGACCGGAAACACATATGAATCAGCATTCTAAATACGTTTAGAGACATGTTAACATCGGTAGTAAGTCGGGTTACTAAAGAAGCAGTGCTGAACTTATCGATATTTGCAAATGAAAAGTTCTGGATTTTATCATAGAGCCGTCGACGCAAATTACAGGCATAACCTTGAGCTGCATAAGTAGAAAATCGGGTTCCAAGGACTCCACAACATAATGAAATACAGGAAAGTCCAACCATCAAAAGTCCAGTTTTTGCGACATAAGGCAAATCAGAACCTGCAATTCCAACATCAATAATTTTAGCCATTACAAATGGAATAATAACTTCCATTATAACTTCGCCAACCATAACAACAGGTGAAAGAAAAGAATTAACTACGTATCGTTTTTCAAGCCCTGTTACAAGTTTCTTTGCATTAGACATAAGATTAAATTTAATAAAAAATACTGTAAAAATTCAAGTTTAATGAATTAAAAAAGTGTTATATAATTGAAATAATTCGATAAAATGATATATCTAACGATGAATAATATTTTCATTGCTAATATGCGTTGAGAATATTGGTAAATTTTAACACTGGTATATGGCCGAAAAATTACGGAGGATAAATATGTATATGGATTATACTTATGTGATTTATGTTTTACCTGCAATCTTACTAAGCCTTATTGCACAGGCAATGGTAAAATCAAGGTTTTCAAAATACAATAAAGTTTTAAGCAATAAAAATATAAGCGGTTCACAGGCAGCAGCTCTTTTGCTAAGGGCAAATGGAATCACGGATGTTAGAGTTGCACATATTAGCGGAACACTTACTGATAATTACAATCCTACAACAAAAATCCTTAATTTGAGTGATGCAACTTTTTCCAGTACGTCAATTGCTGCAGTCGGAGTAGCTGCACACGAAACAGGACACGCTATTCAACACAATGTGGGATATGGTCCACTTGCTTTGCGCAGTATTTTAGTTCCGGTTGCAAACCTTGGTTCAAGATTTGGCCCTCTGCTTGCGATTTTAGGCATCGCTTTTGGTTATTCGGCTCAGGCAGAATCCATTTTTTCAATTTGTCAGCTGATTACGAATATTGGACTTGTTTTATTTGCGGCCTCGGTTCTTTTTTATCTGATTACTCTGCCAGTTGAGTTTGATGCTTCAAGACGAGCCTTAAAGATTTTAAAAGAAACAGGGACACTTAATTCCGAAGAATTGAGCGGAGTTCGAAAAGTTTTGTGGGCGGCAGCAATGACTTATGTTGCTTCGGCACTTACAGCAATTGGTTCCTTTGTCAGGCTCTTGGTTCTAACAGGCAGAAGAAGAAAATAATAAACTGCTTTTTTATTTTCAAAATAATCAAAAAAATATTACAAAAAAGTATTATTTTTGCATTTTTTACCCTTGAGCTATTGACACATTTAATCAAAAATAATATATTTATGAAACATTCTAACGAATGGATGGGCTACTAGCTCAGTAGGTAGAGCAACGCCCTTTTAAGGCGTGGGTAACTGGTTCGAATCCAGTGTAGCTCAAGTAAGGACTTCTGGTAACAGGAGTCCTTTTTTTTGTTTAAATCTTTATGGATTAAGGATTTAACACAGAAAATCCTTCTGTTGCAACTTCTTTAAAAACTGTTTTGGAACCTATTGATGTAAGTAAATATCAAAAGGTTGTGTAATTGTTCTATTCCCTTAATTTTTTTTCCAGTTTCTGTATCATCTCTACAAGCTTCTGGCGGTGGGCTGGAAGCTGAATCTGGGCAGAAGTTTTTCCTTTGTCTGTGTACCAGACCTGCTTTTCAAAATGTTTTGCAAGGTCTTCGCTTTTGAAGTGAACTCCATAAAGTGCAAAGACTGTGTTGCGTAAAAGGCGCAGGTCTGCTTTGCTTAAAGCTGGAAGAACTTCGTTTACATATTTTCCGTATTCGTCATCAGTGTAGCCGTTTATTGCCATGGCGTAAAAGTCCGGGGCGCCCCAGGAGCGGCGGATGCGGAAAACTTCAGTGTATTCTTCGCCGGCTATGTAGTAGTAGATGTTACCGCCAAAGCCTACGTACCAGCTGGTGGAATATTCAGGTCTTGTTTCTTGATAATCTCCTTTACTACCAAGTATTTTTGAATAGTTGTTCAAATTAGTTAATAATACAATCCTGTTTCCATTTACATCTTCACAAACAAAATCTGAATTATCTTCTGTTCCTTCATCACAAAGTTTTCCCCAATCATTTTTATAATTACCCCACCAGTCAAAATCAATCTGATAAGCATTTCCTTGCATATCATATTGGATAAGTCCGTAAAGAATTAAACCACTTTTTCCAAGAACTTTCTCCATTTTATCTAAAGTTGAATAATATCTCTTACCCCATACTAAAACTTCTGCTTTTTCAAAAGCATTCTTCAAGCCAAGTTCTTCTGCACGTAATAAACTTTCTTCATATTTTTTTCTATCATATTTTTTCAGATACTCCATGGCTTCTTTGTTTATGTAGATTTTACCTTCTGTGTCTACTGCTCCAGGGAGGCCATTTGTATCTACGTAATAGATTATATAACCACTTCCTTTTTTCAGTATGAAACTGATGCCGGAAGATAACGGACCATTTACTATAACTTCATTTTCTCTTTTAATTTCGAATGCCATTTCACTAAAATGTATCTCAAAATTATTAAGAATTACAAATGTTTCGGTTGTTGTTCTTGCAAAATATTTATTTTTCTTTGATTCTTCAGATATTTTATTCAGATTATAGACGGATTGACTTTCACCTCTATCTGACCTGCAATAAAGAAAATTATTAATTTCATCTACATAAGTATCTGATGGTATTATTGTATTCATTCGCTGATATGATGTTAATGATTTTATTTCTCCTAGTTTTTCAACTTCCTGCGCAAACCCAAGAGAGCTAATAAATATAATTAAAACAAAAAATAAATACTTTTTCATTTTCTATTCAAGATACCCGCCATAACACCAGCCGATTGTTCCTGCTTTTAGGGCTTTGCCGTCTTTGTCTTTGGCTCCGGAAAGGACTTCTATCTGTACCCAGTTGCTGGTTATTCCGTCTATTGTTTCGGCTTTGCCAAGCTTTAGAATTTTGACTTTCGTTCCTTTCTGCATTGTCGTTATGATTGCACTGCTTGTTGCTTCTTCTTTTCGAAGACGAAGATTATCACTTGCTTTAAGGATTTTGTTTACTGCGACTTTTGAATATACTTCTGATGATGTCTTTGATTGTACAGATGAAGATTTATTTTCGTTTCCAAAATTGATGTACTTTGTTTCTACATATCCTTCACGGCCGTCTACTTTTCTTACTTTGCACAAGTCCTTTCCGTGTTCAAGAATCCACAAATATTCGTGGTCAAAGTTATAGCCGTTGTTGTCCGAGGATTGATTTGCTGTTGTTTGAAGCGGAATGTGGTTTGCATTCATTCGGCCTACTTCCCGATTGTAAAAGTCGTATTTCTTTACCCAGTCATTGCTCAGTTTTTTGATTTCGTAGCAACCTTTTTCTTTATTGCAGTCGGTAAAGTATATGTTTCCATCTTCGTCTATGCACTGACTACAGACTGCTATAAATCCGTTTTTATTTCGAGGTGGATTCCAATCACCTACGGGAAGTTCTGTAATATAAAACTCTTTATTCCAGGAATCTAATGCTCCAAAATACAACTTAAATGGAATATCTGGATTTTTTTCTGCTTTACTACTTTCTTCATCTGCCCACCATGAAAAATAATATGTAATTCCTTTTTTATCAGTACCAAGACAACTCCACCAGATCCATGAACCAGATGGTAAATAATTATATTCTGTTGTTTTTATTACTACTTCATTTGCTATTTCATTGAATAATGGAGCTTCCGTATTGGTGATTCGATTTTCTCCAAAATAAATTCCACCCCATTTTTCCTGTATTCCAAGATGTTCTGCCATTCCATCTTCCATTTCTTTTTTTGTCTGTTCTGCATCATGGAATACTGTTTTTCCTCCTGGAAGAAGTTCCCAGTAGATTAGAGATTTATCATATTTCGTTGAAAATAAACGATTTTCAGAATAAATTATTGAAGAAAACTCATCTATCTTTTCTTGTACAATAATTCTATAATCCGGGTAATTTAATTCTTTATTTTTTATTATTAAATTTAATTCATATCCTTCCTTAAAATTTCCATATAAATAAACTCCATTATTGAAGGTTGTTTTGATAGCCCCATCTAAATACTGTGCAGTATATTTATCATTTATATCAGCTAAAGAAATCCAAGTATCTTTTGAATTATCCAATATATAAAATACATTATCTTTAAAACAAATAGATGCAATTCCTGCTGTTTTTCCTTCATTAGGATCGGACTCTTCATAATATTCAATTGGATGTCCAAACCGAAGCTCTTTTATTACTTCAAACTTCTGTGCAAAACAACTACTTGCTATTATTAAAAATAAAACTATCAAAATATTTTTTTTCATATAAGTTCACCTTTTAATTAAATAATAATCTGTCAATTGTAAAATTACGTAAATTTGTAGTATCTTTTCTTAACCAAGAGCCTGTTTCGGTTTCATCATTACAATATGTTCCACCTTGCATAATATTTCTTTTAATAACATAATTAACACGACTATTATACACACACTCAATAACAGTCACAGCTTTCATCAAATCTATCATCGTCTGTGCATTTTCTACTTTCTGATAATTAACTTCTGCTATTGTTCCTATATGTTCCCCATCATATTGAATTATGTCCCCTGGTATTATTTTCAATATTAATTTTCTTACTTTCTCAAATTGTTCAGGAGTTGGTCCGCCACTTTTTCCCTTTGCAGTTTTCATAAAGGTATATTCACTTCCAGTATCTGCACCTTTATAAAAATCACTTGTAAAAATGAATTGTTTTGAATAGCTACCTATTCTTCCTTTTACATTAGGATTATCTGGCTGGGGAGTTTTTGAATCACCATTACTCTCCCATCTGCTTTCTGTATCTAGATTAATATCAGGGTTTTCAGCCTTGTCTTTTCCTATCTGCGGCCATTTATATATTCTTCCTGAATTAAAATCACTGCCGCTTATATTTTGATATCCAGCTGCACGTTGTACTAATCCTATACAGTCTGTTCCTGCACTTTTATATTCAGAGAATGTAATCTTTTCACTTGTCTTTACATCGTTATAAGTATGAGGATGAGACCTAAAAAATCCTAGCCCAAGAACATAAGCTTTTTGATTTGAATTATTTCCAGCAACTGTATTTTTCCAGTAATATCGCCATCTGTTATCTGGTGCATTTGTTACATTCCATTCCGAAAGACTTTTTACAGACACAGAAGATGTGAATTTATCAGATTCGGTATTATTATTTCCGCGAGGAAATTTTCCTCCTGCATTTAATTTATCATTTTTTTGCTGTTGTGTAAGAGTTAAATCATTATTAATTGTTTGTACTTCATTTGTAAACTGTTTCTTTATTGCTTTCTTCTGTTCATTTAGTTTCCATAAAAAATCAAACGGACTATCCCATGCATTTATTTTTTTATCTTTATCTGGATAATCATATGAGACCCTGTCTGTTAAATTATTTTTTAAATTAAATTCACTATTATTTATATCTCTTTGATTTCTTACTGGTGACCAAGATGAAAATTCAACAACCTGTCTTCCATCACCAACTTTCAATTGTGTTAAATCTGTTACATTAAAATCAGTACTTAAATCATACTTCCTGTTCCACTCATTGTATCCCCAGTCCGAAGCATTCCAATTGGCTAAATAAGACTTGGAATTAGAATCTGCCCAGGTACCTGCAATCTTATTACCTGCCGGTGGTGTATTCCACGGATGTACATTATTCCAGTCTTCTTCTCTTTCATCTATATAAAGGTTGGCCCGCCACAGCATCTTCTTGTCATAAACCGCTACATAGTCTTTTTGATCACATTCTACCATGTATGAATTATTTCCATCTGATACTTCTAATCCCAGTATATAGTCATCTCCTGGATACGCATGTTCTGCCGATACAGGGCGTATTCCTATACTCAGTGCAGTTGTATTGTATTGTTTTTTATTTATTATTTTTCCCCTGCTGTCTATTCCAGCCTGTATGTCATTCTTATTAAGATCTCTGCTTTTGTAGTATTCTGATTCCGTTATATCATTTCCGTTCTTTTCTCTTGTGACTTCAAATATACTTTTTCCAAAAACCTTTGTTTTGCCTTCTTCAAAATAGGCCATCTCTATTTTGTCTGCCTTGTTTATATATATGTTTCCCTTGTCAGTCAGAATATTGTTATTGGCGTCTCTTCCTTCTGTATCTTTAAAGCTTCTGTCCTTTACATATAACTGCTTTACCGTATATTCCTTATCATATATTTCATTCAGTTGAACTCCTGCACTGTTAACTAAATCTACTGTGAGATCTCCGAGTATCAGATATTCTCCTGTATTAGGTATAAACCTCCAGTTCTTATCATTCGATTGATCCTGTCCCTGCTCCATTTTCGTTCCTATACTTATGGAACTCTTGGTTAAATCAACCTGTTTCCTTAGAATATCCCATTCTGCATCCTTGTACTTTTCCGCAGGAACCGCTGCATTTTCCTTCTTAACTAAAAGTCTTCTTACTGTGTAAGAATCTGAGAAATCCAGATTTGCCCAGAAATCTTTCTTTGTTGTACCATATTTCTCCCGCTTCATATACACAACTTGTATTGATTCTTTAGTCTTATTTCCTATATCAATTACTACAGCTATGTCAGTTTCCTTTGCCCCTATCTTTATCAATAAATCTCCCAATTGTATTTCATCGTAGGATGGTACTACTGTTGTTATTTTTTCCAAATCTGGAATTGTATATCGTATGGATTTATATTTTTCTGTATCAAAAGAATTATCTTCAGGGGATTCCTTTATGTATGAATCAAAAGACCTTGTATAATTATCAAGTTCTGTAGCTGGATTTTTCCCCTCAATATTTGGAACAAACTGATTAAGGCCACTCATTTCTATTATTCCACACAACATTCCCATGCTGTCACAGCCTGCATACTTTAATTTGAATAAACCGTTTATATCTTTCTCTATTCCTACTCCAGGAAGGTAACTGCTACTATCATACCAATACGTATCAAATAAATAGTTGTCTGCACTCATAAATTGATTGCTGTTATGCTGAAAGTGCATTTTCCTCCAGAAAGTCCTTGGAGTATCAAACCCACCTTTTACATAAGGTATGGGATTATCTTCAGAATCAGACTCAACAGGAAAATCTTTTTCACCGTCATAATAATTGTATGTCTGCAAACCACCGCCTTTTCCCCAAATATTGTCTACCGTGTCATAAATCTTCTTCTTATTCTTAATGTTCTGGTTATTGAAGGCATATTCAACCGCCCAGTTCAGATAGCGTCTGGCGGCTGCCGCCAATAACTCCCCTTCTTGATTATTTTTCCCGTTCGCATCCTTTCCTACACTTCTATAGTTTTCTAAAGATTCATATTTATTTGAATATAAATCACTTGAAAACACTGGTGCATTTGCTTTATACGGGCCTTCCTTTATATAATTCCTCAGGTATTCATTTGCATTGACTTCAAGATTTCCAGGTGCATATACTTTATATTTCCTGTCTGCCTTTCCTGTTTCTTTCTGGCTTACCAGTTCACATATATTGTCTTCCTGAATGCTGGAATTAATTATGCTTTCTGCAAGGATTATATTTAATTGTTTTCTGGCTGATTCTGCGGTTTCTTTTTCGTTTTGATTTGTTGAAGCTATTTCTTTTTTCAATTCTTTTATTACATTTTGTTGTCTTTTAATTACGTTTGCACCTGTACCCATCTTATTTTTATCGTAATTATAGAAATCAAATTCCGGTTGGATATAAACTGTAATGTTTCTATGATTGACTATCATAAAGCCCTTTGTCAGATCCTGTCCTATATCACTGCTATATGGTAATTTCATCTGAGTTGTTTTATTTATTAAATTTATAGGTACATTGTCAGTTTTTGTTATTTTGAAGAATTTTTCTTGGGTTGTATTTTCTTCTGTTTCTGTTTTTCTTATTTCTGATATTCTTCTACTTTGCCATTCTTTTTTGTTATCCAGATAATAGTACGAGGTATTACCTTTTACATATTCTATATATATTTCTTCTCCTTTTGTTGATGACTCTATTACTATATTTCCATCTCGACATACTATATTTATTCCTACATCATCCATTTTGTGCATTACTGTATATAATGGTGTTCCCCATGTTAACTTGCTTAAGAGAATAACAATCAATAGCGATAATACCACTTTTTTACTTTTCATTTTTTATTGTTTTTACCTGCCTAAAAATATCTATAGGATAATTATTTCATTCTAATATGAATGTTTATTCCAGATATCCCCCATAACACCAGCCGATTATTCCTGCTTTTAGGGCTTTACCGTCTTTGTCTTTGGATCCGGAAAGGACTTCTACCTGTACCCAGTTGCTGGTTATACCGTCTATTGTTTCGGCTTTGCCAAGCTTTAGGATTTTGACTCTGGTGCCTTTCTGCATTGTTGTTATTACCCTGCTTGTTGTGGCTTCTTCGGAACGCAGGCGAAGGTTGTCGCTGCAGGTCATTTCTTTGTTCACGGCTACGTTGGTGGAGAGTATATTTTGTGAAACACTTTCTGATTTATGGTTTTCATACCACTCTTTTCGCCACTGTGGATCCCAGGTATTTTCAACACGGTAAAGGTTATGGGTATTTGTTTCCCAATTCATGCGGAGAATGTAGATGTCTCCGCTTGGGTGAATGGCTACAGATTCTTTTTCTTCTTTACCATTTTCATCCAGAATATTTACATAAAAATTATTTTGAACATTTTGACTTTCATAAACAAGGCAATCATCTGAAGTTATTTGATATACAAAATTTCCAATTTTATGTTGTCCCCAATAAGTATATTTCCCATTAATAAATAAACTTCCACTTTTAGTAACTCTTATACCTGTATTATTAATTATAGTTTCATTTTCAAACAATTTTAATGTCTCTTCAGGATTCTTATAATTCTTTCTGTTTTCTTCATCATTTAGGCATGGATGGATAATGCTGTGAAGATTATCATCTGTATCTTTGAAAAAAATAATATCAGAGGCCTCATCATAATATGTTGATGTCAAACATACACCCTGTCCACATAAACTGAATATATCATACAGTTCAAAATAGGCTTTTAGTTGCAGTTGAATATCAAAAAGATATATTTTTGCTATTTTATCTGTCATTAGTAAATTGTTATCTGTATACATTAAGTCATATGCATGAATCAGAAGATTCATGCATATTTCTTTTTCAATCTTCAAGTTATCATTTAAATATATCATTCTTGATGAATCTGCCTGATATATACATAAATCTCCGTTTCTTGTAAATACTAAATAGTTTTTTGAAATATCATCTTGAGGAGCAACCTGTTCATATTTACGAATAAAAAGCCCCTCATTGTAGGTTCCCGTCGAGTATTCCTGAATCTTTTTTAGAGAATAATCTCCCCCAAATACAAAACTTAGTACACTTAACATAATAGCAAGAAATATTATTTTTCGTTTCATTTTTGTCTCCATATACCCCATCTTTTTTCATTTGATAACCATTGAAGTGAACGTGTTTTTACAACTCCAAAAAGATCATCACTGCCACGAAAAAACTTTTATGTTGTTATTATAGTTATTATAATTAATTATAGTTTTCTTGAAACATAGAGTAAAGGGCTAATTTAATACAGAACATTTTGGCTTTATAAAACTTTCCCCCGTGCCCCCTTGTTGTGCTTTGCTTTTATGCGTTGCAGAGTGAAGAAGAAAAATCGCTGCTTTTTTGTAAGAAGAAGAAACAAGCGTTGTTTGCAACGCTTAAAAAGCCTATCCGTTGCAAAAGCGTTGCTTGATTTGATTAGTTTTGAAATATATTTGTATTTTATTGATTAGCTTTGAATTGCATATTTTTTTAAATTTTCTTATGCAACGCATATTCTTAAAAAATTAAAATTATTTTTATATGATATATAAGAGTATTTAAAAACAACACATATATGCATATATGCGTTGCTTTGATTTAAAGTCAGTAAATTAAACTTTTTTGAAAGTTTTTGGACCGTCGCGCGCGCTCCCCCCGATGATTTTATTTTTTTATAAGAAGCTCTGCCAGAAGGACGAATCCAATTCCAACTAACAGGCTCAATGCCATGTAAAGAATTGCAATTCCTGCATGTCCGTTTTTCAAAAGGTTTGAACTTTCCAAAGCGAAGGTTGAAAAGGTTGTGAAGCCTCCACAGATTCCAACTTTAAGAAAGAGGACTAACCGGGGATTGAGATTGCTTGATCTTAAACTTAAAGCTGTAATCAATCCGATAAGAAAACAGCCCAAGACATTTATGGCAAATGTTTTTGCAGGAAACAGATATTTTTCATTAAGTGGAATCAGCCCAATGAGATATCTTAAAACTGAACCGATAGCGCCTCCGAGGGCAACTGCAAAACAATCAAGCATTCTGGATCTCCTTCGAGTTTTGAAGTAAGTATATCATATCAGGGATTTCATCACTAGAGATTCAGTGTTCCTTTCAGCCACCAGGCGCACACGGATGTGCGGCTGGTGGCGTGGTTTGAGTACAGTGAACAGCGTTAAGAAAAAACTGCAAGAGCAGTTTTTTTAGCTGTGAGCGTCGTATAAAAATCAGAAGAATGGATGATGCTCTTTGATGATGGAATGTTCATAGGAGAACCAGGCGGCTCAACAGAGACGCCTTTGCCGATTGAGCGCAGGGCTTGTCCCTGTGCGATTGAGGCAATACTTTTTCCCACACAAAACGATTTCCCGAAAGCCGCCCTTAAGAACCAATGTAGCATCTTAAAACTGCGGGACAACTGCAATGTTGAGCAAAAAGGGTGCCCCCTGTCCCCCCTAAGGTTAAATTGCATACCTTATTTTTTTGGGAGGGGGTAAGAGGGGTTCTT
>JAEEGK010017398.1_pt1 | contig 15688 bp, 10 predicted proteins | sample 8958771 | NCBI WGS metagenome assembly JAEEGK01 (sample SAMN16246547, study PRJNA631951) | gut metagenome | biome: gut microbiome; feature: rumen; material: SC-attached | host: Bos | place: Iran: Karaj | collected 2018-10
TTGAAGTCCTGATTATTCATCAGTACGAAGTAGATACCGCCCTTATGACCGTTTTCAAACAGAGCATCCAAGTCGCGCATCTCGCTGACACATTTTTGATAATCTGTAATCACTACAACGTCATAAGGCACTATAACCCTATTCTTACTCTCATTGTATTTTGCTACGTCGCCATACTCTTCCAACGACTTCGCCATCTTTTCTCGAAGCGAGTCCTTCAGTTGATTCCAGTCATTAGGGTTACTGATGAGTTTTCCGTATAGTTTTTCATCCAAATTCCTCGTCAAAAACGAAGTCTGAGCCGAGAAAGCGAGGTCAACAAAATGCAGATTGATACTTCTCCCTGGAAGCGATAATAGCATATCTACTACCAACTGGTTCAAACTCCTTTGCGCTCTCTCTGTTGTCTTGTTCGTGTAGTTTATCACAAAATTCTGTCCAGCCTTGCCACCTTGCCACTCCATAATGGTTGGAGTTTCAAAGGTTTGGTTCCCCAACTTATCTATGGTATGCTGTCCGTCCGGGAGACAAGTCACATACGATTTTCTTTGAACATTCTTTGCTATCTTTGCAAAAATATTCTGCGCAATTTCTAATGACGATGAGTCGAAGTTAACCTGAAATAATGGGAGGAAATTATCCCGTATAGATTCAATTAGCTCATTATTTCCCGAATCATCACCTCCTACCGCAATGCTTTCAAGAAGCTGCTTTATTTGTATTATTGTTTTCATCGTCGTTTATTTTACTATTACTTAAAAATACAATCTCATTCTACTTTTTTGATTTTTTTATTATCCATTTAATTATAAAATACCAAAAAATTAGTCCAATGATACCTGCAAGGCCACCTGCCAGCCCCCCAAGTTCCCCCTTATCTTCATGAAAATATCCAACAAGGAACACAACAATAATGGCAACTGCATATATTATTATCCTTTTCCTCTTTTTCTTTCTTGCCTCTTCCTCTGCTTCCTCTGCCATACGAGCTTTTTGTTCGGAATCTTTAATAGCACCTATGACATTATTAATACGCTTCTGAGCATTTTCTTTCCATTCTTTACTGCATGATAATGATGCATTCTTACATTTCCTCTTTATATCATCAAGGAATAATGTTATATCGTCCTGACCTAACAAAGAGTTTCTTTCAATCTCAATTATTTGATAATCAGAGGAGTTCTTAAGGGAATTCTTTGTCTTCTCGAATCTTTCAGTAATTGATTTACATAGCAGATGCTCTGCACTAACATTCCCTTTCTTCAGCCATTGCATAGCAGAGATATAATCGCCTGTCTCGTACAAGCACTGGGCCGCATCTAAGCAAGTTTGCTCATCATTACATAGCGAAGCTATTTTGATACAGGCTCCTGTTTTTGCAGAACTATTATCTTTATAATCACCCAATATAGCAGATACCTCATTGTTCAGATTTGTATCTAGCTTGAACCTCTTCAGATATTGCTGTAACCGATTTCTGCTCTTTATTACTTTGCTAATATAAGAGTCATTATCATTCACTTCTACTTTTGCATAGCAAAGAAATGACTTCGAAAAGTCACCTTCACATTCAGCAATAAAACCCAATAAACGATTAGCATCTGGGGCATCACTCAACGATTGATTGCCTATAAACTCACTTGCTTTTTTGAAATCTATAGGGGTGTTGATACCCAATAAATGTATCATACCCATCTGAAAGCATGATTTAGCATCACCTTTCTCGGCTTTATCTTTAATTTCAGCCCCATTGGACATTACCTGAATGACCAAATCTTTGATTGATGTTATATATTTTTCCATATCAAAATAATATTCGACCTTATTTTGTATTTGAAGATGCACATATATCTTCCCACTTTTTCACTAATCGTGGCAAGACATATTCCATTTCTTTTTCTATCGCATCATTATCCTTGTCTAATAATCTAAAGACAGCAAACAATACGTGTTGCTGCAACCAGTTCAAGTCTGCAATGCTATTGCTTATCATTAAGGTATCCCCTGCTTTTATGTAACTTAGTATGGATGTCATCTTGTCTTCTCCCTGTATTGATTCTGGTAATTGTGTGATGTAGCGTTCCACAAACTTCATTTTTTCTACATCCTTACAATGTCTTAGCAAAGAGAAGTTTTCTAATCCTCGAATATCCATAGATTATCTTTATGATCAAAGTATCTTTATTAATTCATTTCTTTCGACATTGTCAATTTGAATATTCAAAGAGTCTATGTCATCTGCATTATTTTTTACAGAATAACGTTTGCTTTTTCTTTCACCATCTTTTTCATAGTCTATAAACCATATCAGTTCTATAGAACTATCGTCACCAGGCAAATAATCTCTGCTAATTTCCATACCTCCTATTGGGGAAAAAGAGCTATTTCTCCATTCCTCCAGCATTTTCGTAGTTTCGGACGTCATAACAATATAGTTAAAAAATCTTTGAAAAGACAAAAGAAGCAGATGCCTGCATAGATTTTGCCAGTTGCCTCCAAACTCCCCAATTCAGCGTTAATACTTATGTTTAGGTGTGGAAATTAAAAAAGACGTGGGAGTTTGTTCCTCCGTGCCTATCCTTGAGTTCTGGCCTTCGCATTGCCCCTTTCTAAGGATAAGCAACGCAAGCCAGCCCACGCCGAGTGCTATTATATAGTTCAGCGTGGACGTTAACCGTCAAAATTCACTGACAGCAACGAACTGCTGGGATATAATACACCCACGCGAACGCTTCGTTGCATTACCGCTGTAGAAAGACTCAAGTTTGCGAAGTTTGAACTCACAGACAGGTAACGTTCAGAAAACGTCCTTTCCCTTCGGCCTGCCCTACAAATGGCATCGTTGGCCTCCGGATTCCATCGATGTTAAATACGACCCGCCCTTGTCCTTTCTGCCCTTGCCATCTCTGACTAAGGCGGCTAGACTGGCTTAGTCTCCTGCAAATTTACGAATTTTTTCTTAATGATATATAATAAAGTGGAACTTTTTGAGAATTTTTAAGCATTTAGAATCAAATAGGCGGCATTTGAGAGCCAAACGCCGCCTAATTATTGTATTACCTTCCGTCCTAAATGGTGATTATTGCCACAATTGCTCCTGCTCCCAGTTCTGCGGGAAACCAAGGGCGCCCGCATGAACACTCGGGAATTTGGAGAAGAGCAGCTGCAAGTCATGCGTCAGCGTATTCTGAGGGTCTATGACGTTCAGCCAATAGCGAATGATGGCAAGTACGAAATAGACACGCTGTGTACCTGTTGCAGGCTGCGCAATAAAGGTTCCATGAGGATGACGCGGCATCAGTGGACGAACGCCAAGTGTGCGGTTCCACAGACGCGCATGGTGAGCACAAATGTTACGTACATAGACCAGAGTATGAAGCCACGAGGCAAACACCGTATCGCTTACACCAAAAACAGCCGCCACGTCGCGCTTGGGAATACCTGGCTTCAAATACTGATAGAGTATAGACATTGTACCAAACGATGTCACTTCGAGCGTCATCCAGCTTGGTGGCAAGGGGTCACTGTATTTCCGCTTGAAGGCTCGTACAAATTGCTCGTCACTGCGATGGTATTCATCAGCGATGCTTTGAAGCGTTTTGGCGTGTTGCGCGGTATTGTTAAATAGTGATGCATCAGCGAACCACGTGCCGCCTTTAGCCATCGACATCACATAAGCCATCTGCGTACGCACTGCCACCTCAATCCGTCCGATATTTCGAAATACAAGCTCGCGCAAACGACTATCAAACTCATAGAGGCTAACGGCCTGTTCAAATGTGGCACCTGGCTTGAAAGTGTGGTTTACACGATCGGCTAACAACGGATACCAATAACCGCTCATGCGATAGTAGCTCACACGATGCAGCCATGCTTCAGCAGCCGCCTCGTCTGCGAAGGTCATACCACGCTGTTTCAGGATGCCAATCTGATTGGCAAAAGTCTGGATCTGTTTGGGATAGGGAACCTTGGGCATAATTCTATTAAATGAAAAGGCTCACCCTGAGCGCGCTGATCTGACGAGAAGCGGGGTGAGCTTGTTGAGTGCAAAGATACGAATAATTTCCGAACTACCAAAGAAATCATTGAATTATTTGCATGTTTTAAGGAAAATCCATACTTTTGGAGCGGCAAGAGAATCATTCTATATCCAGGGCAGCATTGGCTAAGGCACTTGGAAGAAGTGGGCGTCAGGTGAGAAAGGCTATCGATGTCTTGCGTGATAAAAGGATACGTCGCAAGGGTGGTGACAAAGGTGAATGGGATAATTTAGGATAGAAGAAAACTTGAAACCACACTGTCATTGGGTAATAGGACGTAGCCTAATACGCACTTTTCTGGCAGGTGCCACAAAAGATGCCGCAATCAGTTTAAGAGCGTTGAGCAAGCTCGAAAGAAAAAGATGTGAATAGATTTTGCTTTTTCGAAAGAAATAGTTACCTTTGCACCCGATGATGAGTCATAGTACGGCTGGTGGCTCAGCATCGGGTGTTCATTGAATGCATTTCATAGCAGAATGTGGAATTGAGTACGGTTGCCAAATCGTAACCCTATTTTTCCTCAATCCTCCAGACTGCCTTTATACAAAGAAAAGCCGAGAATTCTTACAAAGTTACGAAAAATCGAGTAGGAGAAAAACGAAGTGGTTTTGTTCCTGCTTTCGTGCTGCTGGGCTTGATGCTTATTTGGCTGGTTGATAAGCATGTTTTAGGTAATATTTGGCTACCTTGTTGGTTATAAGGAAGTTATCCTATATTTGCTTTCCACTAAGTCTTCACTAGCTTTCCACTAAGTTTCCACTAAGTTTCCACGTGATCCCCAATAAGCTCGCTAAGTGTTCCCAGCGTGGGAATGGATTGTTCCCACGTTGGGAATAGAGCGTTCCCAAGCTGGGAATGCGCATCGAGGCTGGAGGTAGTGAATAAGCGGCGCTTATCGATCAATAAGGATGCCTTATTGCAAAATAAGGGGCTCTTATTGCAGCATAAGGGAGCCTTATTGCTACAGTGAAAAATTATGTGGTGGAGAGTTGGTGGAAAGTTAGTGGAAACTTAGTGGAAAGTTAGTGGAAACTATAATAAAGATAACATGCTTAAAATAAGGCATTTAGACAAAATGGCCCTCCCCTCCGCTATAAAGGCGGAGGAGAGGGCGTGCCTAGAAAAATTAAGGTTGCAGCGTAATGCCTAAAACCAGGTAAGCCTTTTGTGAGCAGGGATTGCCCACAACCTGTCCGAAAATAGGAATCGAGAATGAGTCGGTGACCTTGATTTCCTTCGTCGCTTTCAGAGCCAGGTTGGTGACTGCAAATCCATTCGTTCCGTAAAATGTTGTGGTATAGGGTACAGCACCCGCAGTGGCAATCCATTCGCATGTGGCAAGTTTGAATGGGACATTAGCCTCAAAATAGCTGCTATAAGCGCGCTTGCCGTCCTTGTTGAGGCCATCATTGCCTGCAAAGTTTGTATACCACTGTAGCGAGACTGGTCCGAAGTCATATCCGATGGTGGCCTCGAAGACGTGGTTGGTACCATGGGCGTCGTACTTGAAATAGCGCGCATCCGGATCAAGGCCTACGCTGAACCAATAGTCAGTAATACCAATACTGAAACCGCCTGTTGTATAACCTAAGCTAAGGTCGAACTCCTTGACATCGTCAGGATTTGTTATTCCATAACTTCCCCAGGCTGCCAGACTTAGCCCTTTGTACCCAATACCGAGAGTTGGCTGAATGGCTGCACTTCCGGCATCCAAGCCACGCCAGATATAACTACTTACAATATCTCCACTGACCGTGGTCTCAATCTTATCCTGTGCATGGGTTGTCGTCACTGCGAACAGCCCCAATGCCAATAAAACAATCTTTTTCATAGTTCAATTTTTACATTATTACAATTCTCAATTTTTACATTATTAATTGTAGCAAGCCTCACCATGCTCGTAGATGTCAAGACCTTCTTCCTCCACGCGCTTGCCAACTCTCAGTCCATGTGCTTTCTTGATGCCGTAGAACAGTGCAAATCCGCAAGCAGCAGCCCAGAGATCGATCACGATGATGCCGAATAACTGTGCACCAAAGAATCCCCATCCGAAACCGTAGAATGCACCATTTGAAGTTGACAGCAGACCTGTCATCAACGTACCGAGGATACCGCAGACGCCATGAACAGAGCTGGCACCTACTGGATCGTCGATGTGCAGTTTATGGTCGATGAAGTCGATGGAATAAACCAATACGATGCCACAAACCAGTCCGATGATAACTGCACCTATGGGCGATACAAGGTCACAACCTGCCGTAATACCTACCAGACCAGCCAGCACGCCGTTAAGCGTCAGTGAGAGTGAGGGCTTGCCATACTTCCACATGGTGAGGAACATGGTTGCAACACCACCAGCCACAGCCGCCAGGTTAGTCGTCAGGAACACGTGAGAGATAGCCACACGATTCACTTCGCCAGAAGCGGCCAACTGCGAACCTGGGTTGAAGCCAAACCATCCGAGCCAGAGGATAAACACGCCAAGAGCGGCAATCATCAAGTTGTGACCGGGAATAGCACGACTCTTGCCATCCTTCGCATATTTACCGATACGAGGGCCAAGCGCCATGGCACCTATCAGGGCCAGCACACCACCTACGCTATGTACGATGGCGGAACCTGCGAAATCGTGGAACACATCCCCAAAGGTGCTCATCATAAAACCGTCGGCTGCATCGCTGCAGAGCCAGCCACCACCCCAGGTCCAATGGCCCTCGATGGGGTAGATGAGCAGCGAAATCACCGCACTATAGATGAGATACATCGAGAATTTGGTGCGCTCAGCCATTGCACCACTCACGATGGTGGCTGACGTAGCACAGAACACCGTCTCGAAGATCAGGAAACCCTCTACGGGCAGGTCGCCCTTATAGAAACTCAGGTCTCCCCAGTTTGGCGCACCAATAAAACCTGCGCCCTCACTGCCGAACATAAAGCCGAAACCCAGAAAGAAGAACAGCAGTGAGCCGAACATAAAGTCGACAAAGTTCTTCATCAGGATGTTTACCGTGTTTTTACTGCGCGTAAAACCAGCTTCACACAGCGCAAAGCCTGGCTGCATCCAGAAAACCAACATGGCTGCCAATAGCATCCATACCGTATCAAGTGATAATCCAATTTCGTTCATAATTCTTACATTTTTACATTCTTACTTTTTTTACATTTTTCCATTACTTCTTGTCACGAAGTACGGTGTCACCGTGTTCGCCTGTTCGGATGCTCCATGTGTCGATCATGTCGCTCACAAAGATGCGCCCATCGCCCACCTCGCCAGTATGTGCTACCTGAAGAATGACCTTTACCGTAGGCTCCACCAGTGGATCGCGACAGACGATGGTCAGTGCCACACGCTCAATCACATCCGTCGAATACTGCACGCCACGATAGATTCGCTCCTGTCGGCTCTGTCCGATGCCGTGCACATTATGGTACTCAAACCAGTCGATATCCGATGAGAGTAGGGCTTCCTTAACCTCTTCGAACTTCGTCTTCCTGATAATTGCTTCAATCCTTTTCATACGCTTTGTTCTTTTTACCTTATTAATAATAATAACATAACCCCTCTGTGGGTTTCATTCTGATAATTATCGAGTGCAAAAGTAAGGCATTTTGATGAATTTTGATTCAATTTTATTTCACTTTGATTGTTAAAACATCCCTAAGCTGTCATTTTGACATTTCCATAACGGTTCGTTATATGCTTTTGCTTACACTTTGTCTGAAAACATATCTATCTCGTTACAAAATGTCAACTTTTCTGTTTTTGTGTTCGTGCACACTAGAAGTAGTACCTGTTATGTTGTTCACAACGTCCTTGATTTTGGGGTGAAATGACATATTGTAAAGATTGAAATGTATGAGGTGGTCTGATTCATTTCAGAATGAAAGCAAATTCGGTCGTTTTTGAGCAAAGTGTCAGAAAGAAGAGAATTGAAGGATTAAAAAGAAAGCAAATGCCCTATTGTTTGAGCATAATGCTATAACTTTGCAGCCGAAAACGAACAAAGTGAAAGTAAAAGTAAGGATAATATGGCAAATAGCAAACTTGACAACCAAGGACTCTACCAGAGCGGCTATGAGCATGATGCTTGTGGTGTGGGTATGGTAGTAAATATCCACGGCGGTAAAAGCCATGAGTTGGTGGACAATGCACTCAAGGTATTGGAGAACATGGAGCACCGTGGTGCTGAGACGCGTGACAAAACAGGCGACGGAGCTGGTATCATGGTGCAGATTCCACATGAGTTTATTCTCTTACAGGGTATCCCTGTGCCTGAGAAAGGCAAGTACGGCACTGGTTTAGTATTCCTTCCAAAGGATGAGGAGGCACAGCAGCGTATACTGAGTGTGATGATTGAGGAAATAGAGCGCGAGGGGCTCACGTTGATGCACCTGCGCACAGTGCCTACAAACCCTGAAGTGTTGGGTGTGGCTGCTCGTGAGGTGGAGCCTGACATTAAGCAGATTTTTGTGACGGGTGTGAGCGACGAGAGTGTGCCCGTGTTTGACCGTATATTATATAAGGTACGTAAGCACATAGAAAACCGTATCGATGATGAGGACTTTTATCTGTGCTCGTTGTCGAGTAAGAATATCATCTATAAGGGAATGCTGACCAGCGGACAGCTGCGCCGCTATTTCCCTGATCTGTCGAACGACTATTTTACGAGTGGACTGGCACTGGTACACTCGCGTTTCTCAACGAACACTTTTCCTAAGTGGAAGCTGGCGCAGCCCTTCCGTCTGTTGGCGCACAACGGCGAAATCAACACCATTCGTGGTAATCGCGGATGGATGAAAGCCCGTGAAAGTGTACTTTCGAGCGAGGCACTGGGCGACATCAAGGACCTGCGCCCCATCGTACAGGAGGGTATGAGCGATTCGGCCTCACTCGATAATGTGTTTGAGTTCCTGATGATGAGCGGTCTCTCACTGCCGCAGGCGATGGCCATCCTGGTGCCAGAATCGTTCAATGACAAGAACCCTATCAGCGATGACCTGAAAGCCTTCTACGAGTATCACTCTATCCTGATGGAGCCTTGGGACGGTCCGGCTGCTCTGCTCTTCAGTGATGGCCGCTATGCAGGTGGCATGCTCGACAGGAATGGTCTGCGCCCCAGTCGCTACACCATTACCAAACAGGGTATGATGGTGGTGGCCTCAGAGGTAGGCGTGATGGACTTCGAGCCAGGCGATGTCGTATCTAAGGGGCGTCTGCAGCCTGGAAAGATTCTGCTGATTGACACGCAGGAAGGCAAGATCTATTACGACGGTGAGATTAAGGAGCAGTTGGCCAAGGCCCATCCCTACCGTGAATGGCTCAGCGAGAACCGTGTACAGTTGGAGAAACTGAAGAGCGGTCGTCATGTAGAGAACGGTGTGAGTGACCTGCAGCAAAAGCTGGTGCAGTTTGGCTACGGACAGGAGGATATCGACAAGACCATCGTGCCAATGGCTACTGCTGGTCAGGAACCCGTGGCTGCCATGGGTAACGACACGCCGCTGGCCGTTATCAGCGACCGTCCACAGGTGTTCTTCAACTATTTCCGTCAGCAGTTTGCGCAGGTCACAAACCCTGCCATCGACCCCATTCGTGAGGAACTGGTCATGTCGTTGACAGAATATATCGGTGCTGTGGGTACAAACATCCTGACGCCCGATGCCTCAAACTGTAAGATGGTGCGCCTGCCGCAACCTGTTTTGACCAATACACAACTCGATATATTATGTAACATCCGCTATAAGGGCTTTAATACGAAGAAGTTGGCAATAGCTTTCACCTCCACCGACCCTTCCCAGGGAGGGGAGCAGCTACGCAATGCCCTTGATAAGCTGTGTAAAGATGCAGAGCAGGCTGTGGATGATGGCTACAATTACATTATTCTCACCGACCGCGAAGAGGAAATCAGCAAAGAACTCCCCTCCTTGGGAGAGGTCGGGGGAGGTTGTATCCCCTCTCTTCTGGCTGTCTCGGCCGTACACCACTATCTGATTAGTGTGGGCAAGCGTGTGCAGACGGCTCTCATCGTGGAAAGTGGCGAGATTCGTGAGACGATGCATGCGGCTTTGTTGTTGGGCTATGGTGCCAGCGCACTGTGTCCTTATATGACCTTCGCCATCCTCGACGATCTGGTGAAGCGTGGAAAGATTCAGGAGGAATATGCTACAGCCGAGAAAAACTATATCAAGGCAGTGGATAAAGGTCTGAAGAAGATTATGTCGAAGATGGGCATCTCGACCATTCGCTCCTATCGTGGTGCAAAGATATTCGAGAGCATCGGACTGGGCGAGGATCTGCTGCGCCGCTACTTCGGCACAGAGACGAGCACCATTGGCGGTATCGGTCTGAAGGAGATCGCCCGCGATGCAATGGTTCTGCATGCGAACTCTTCACTCATCACTGATCACTCTTCACTCCCCAATCAGGGGCAGTTTGCTTGGCGTAAGGACGGCATCAAGCACGCCTGGAACCCAGAGACCATCGCCAAGCTGCAACTGGCCACCCGTCTGGGCTCGTATGAGAAGTTTAAGGAATGGGCAAAGCTCGTCGATGAGAAAGAGTCCCCCATCTTTATCCGTGATTTCTTTGGTTGGAAGAAGGTTTCTACGCCAACCCCAATCGATGAGGTAGAAAGTGTAGAGAGCATCGTGAAGCACTTCGTGACAGGCGCCATGAGTTTTGGTGCCCTGAGCATCGAAGCCCATGAGGCACTGGCGCTGGCGATGAATAAAATAGGAGCTCGCTCAAACACAGGAGAAGGCGGCGAGGATAACGCCCGCTATCACACAGAAGTTGACGGCGTGTCGCTTTCGAGTAAGACCAAGCAGATTGCATCAGGTCGCTTTGGGGTCACAGCCGAATATCTGGTGAATGCAGAAGAGATACAGATTAAGGTGGCACAGGGTGCTAAGCCTGGTGAGGGTGGACAATTGCCTGGCTTCAAGGTGAATGACATTATCGCCAAGACGCGTAACGCCATTCCTGGCATCTCACTCATCTCGCCGCCACCTCATCACGATATCTATAGTATCGAGGACCTGGCGCAGCTCATCTTCGATCTGAAGAACATCAACCCGACGGCTGCCGTCAGTGTGAAGTTGGTAGCCGAGAGTGGGGTGGGTACCATTGCCGCCGGCGTGGCTAAGGCTAAGGCCGATTTGATTGTGATCAGCGGTGCCGAGGGAGGTACGGGAGCCAGTCCTGCCAGTTCAATGCGCTTCGCAGGTATCTCGCCCGAGATAGGACTGGCCGAAACGCAGCAGACACTGGTGATGAACGGACTTCGCAATCAGGTGCGCCTCCAGACTGATGGCCAGTTGAAGACTGCCAAAGACGTCATCATTATGGCGATGCTGGGAGCCGACGAGTTCTCGTTTGGTACGCTGCCTCTCATTGTGCTGGGTTGTGTGATGATGCGCAAGTGCAATACCAACACCTGTCCGATGGGTGTGGCTACCCAGAATCCCGAGTTGCGTAAGCATTTCGAAGGTCGTGCTGAATATGTGGTGAACTACTTTACTTTCTTGGCTCAGCAGGTGCGCGAATATCTCGCAGAGATAGGTGTTCATAGTCTCAAGGAAATCATTGGCCATACTGAACTCGTCGAAGTAAACACCGAACATGCTACGGAGAAACAGCAGACCATCGACTTTGCCCGACTGCTGCACAAGCCCGAGACGGAGAGGGCACTCTATTGGGATCGTGGCGCATACACCAAGGTCGAAGGTGTGAAGGACGAAGAAATAATACGAGCAGCCCAGAAGGCGATTGACAGAGCCGAGGAGGTAACTCTCGACTATGCCATCAAGAATACCGACCGTGCTGTGGGTACGATGCTCAGTGGTTTCATCGCCAAGAAGTATGGCGAGGAGGGATTGCCCGATGGTACTATCAAAATCAAGTTCAAGGGTTCGGCTGGTCAGAGCTTTGGTGCCTTCGCCGTGAAAGGTGTCGACATCCGGTTAGAGGGTGAGACCAACGACTACTTCGGCAAGGGTCTCTCAGGCGGTCGTATCTCGATTCTACCTCCGGCTCGCCGTAGCGACGACTTTAAGGCTGAAGACAATATCATCGCTGGAAACACGGGCCTCTATGGTGCTACTGGTGGCGAACTCTACATCAATGGTCAGGTGGGCGAACGTTTTGGCGTGCGCAACTCTGGTGCCATCGCTGTGATTGAGGGTGCTGGTGACCATTGCTGTGAGTATATGACAGGTGGTCGCGTGGTGGTACTGGGTAAGACGGGGCGTAACTTCGCAGCTGGTATGAGTGGCGGTGTGGCCTACGTGTACGATCCCAGCCATACGTTCGACTACTTCTGCAATATGGATATGGTGGAACTCTCATTGGTGGAAGACTCTGTATCGCGTAAGGAACTCCTCGAACTGATTCGTCAGCACTATCTGCACACGGGATCGGCACTCGCAGGTCGTATGCTCGACGATTGGCATCGCTATATCGAGGACTTCATTCAGGTAGTTCCTATTGAGTACAAACGTGTGCTCGAAGAGGAAAAGATGGCACGCCTACACGAGAAAATCGCCGATATCCAGCGCGACTATTGAGGAAAATGTAAAAATGTAAAAATGAAATAATGTAAAAATGAGATCATGCTGGAATGAATTGTTACATTTTTAAATTTTATAATTATTAAATTTTAAATCGATGGGAAATCCAAAAGCATTTTTAGAGATACATCGCCAGGAGGCAGGTTACCGCCCCATTCACGATAGAATCCACGACTTTGGCGAGGTGGAGCAGACACTCAACACCCGCGAACGCAAGCTACAGGCATCGCGCTGTATGGACTGTGGCGTACCTTTCTGCCATTGGGCTTGTCCGCTGGGTAACAAGGCCCCTGAGTGGAATGACGCCCTGTATAAGGGTGATTGGGAGTTAGCGTATCACTTATTGAACAGTACTAACCCCTTCCCAGAGTTCACTGGCCGCATCTGTCCTGCATTGTGCGAGAAAGCCTGTGTGCTCAACCGCTTTAACCACGAGCCCACCACCAACCGTGAGGATGAGTGCGCCATCATCGAGGCCGCCTTCCGCGAGGGCTACATCGTGCCTCATACCAACATCAAGCGCAATGGCAAGAAGGTGGCTGTCATTGGTGCCGGTCCTGCTGGATTGGCTGCCGCCAACGACCTGAACCTGATGGGCTATGAGGTAACAGTCTTCGAGAAGAATGAAGCTGCTGGTGGACTCCTCCGTTACGGAATCCCGAACTTCAAGCTCAACAAGGCCATCATCGACCGTCGCATCGCCCTGCTTGAGGCCGAAGGCATCGAATTCCGCTATGGCAGTGCCATAGCCCTAGAGGACCTAGGAAATCCAGGCGATCCTAGGATGTCCTATGATGCCTATGTCATCGCCACCGGCACCCCTACTGCTCGCGATCTCAAGGCTCCAGGCCGTGAACTCAAGGGCGTACACTTCGCCCTCGAACTCCTCTCCCAGCAGAACCGTGTGCTCGCTGGCATTGAGTTTAGTAAGGACGAGCGCATCACCGCTAAAGGCAAGGATGTCCTCGTCATCGGTGGTGGCGACACGGGTAGTGACTGCATAGGTACTGCCCATCGCCAAGGCTGTAAGAGTGTCACTCAGATTGAGATCATGCCTAAGCCGGTGGAAGGTCCTGAGGATCCGCAGAATCCCTGGCCTAACTGGCCGCGCACGCTTAAGACCACTTCAAGCCACGAGGAGGGCTGCACCCGTCGCTGGAACATCAATACCCTCGAGTTCTTAGGCGAGAACGGTCATCTCACTGGTGTGAAGGTACAGGAAATCGACTGGAAACCCAATCCAGAGGGTGGCCGTCCCATCATGGTAGAGAAAGGTCAGCCTGAGATTATCAAGGCCGAGCTCGTGCTTCTGGCCATGGGATTCCTCAAGCCTGAGCATCCTCAGTACCCAGACAATGTCTTCGTTTGTGGCGACTCTGCCAACGGTGCCTCGCTCGTCGTGCGTGCTCTCGCCAGTGGTCGTCAGACTGCCCAAAAGGTCGCAACCTACCTGCAGCGTCAGTAGTAAATTGCTGAGGTCATCATAAAATCCCTGAAATCCTAGTGGAAATCAGGGATTTTTTCGTATCTTTGTCCCCAAATTGTGTGTCAGATGACGGCAAAAGAGATTATACAGCACATGGAGTCGTTGCAGAATGACGAGCAACGGCAGATACTCATGAGGTTCTTTAAGACTGGACCAGGTGAGTATGGCGAAGGCGATGAGTTTCTGGGGCTGAAGGTGCCTCAGACGCGTGAGGTGGTCAAAGCCATACCAAGAGATTTCCCATTGGATCAGGTACCGGAGTTGTTGATGAATCGCTGGCATGAGGTTCGTCTCTGTGGACTGTTGGTATTGGTGTCTAAATTCGAAAAGCTGGCAACCAAGCGGTTGGAAAACGACCAATCGGCTGTTGAAGCGCGTGATCAGATCCTTTCGATGTATCTGCAATATGCAGAGTGGGCTAACAACTGGGATCTTGTTGACCTCTCTGTCCACAAGATTCTTGGTCACTGGCTCTTGTTGCCGTCTAACCTTGGCGATAGAGACTATAAGATGAGCATACTTGATGAATTGGCTGCCAGTCCTTGTCTTTGGAAGCAGCGTATGAGTATAGTCTGCTCGTGGAAGACCTCGCAGATGGGCGACCCCTCATGGTGCTTGCGCTATGCCGAGATCCACCTTCACCATCCCCACGACCTGATGCATAAGGCTGTTGGCTGGATGCTTCGTGAGATGGGAAAGAGAGTTTCTACGGATTTGTTGCGCGATTTCCTTCGTCAGCATGCTCACGAGATGCCTCGCACCACGCTCCGCTATGCCATCGAGAAGCTTTCAGACTCCGAACGCCAGTATTGGATGAGCATTTCATAATCTTTCACTTCTCACTTGACCATAACTAACACTTTGCTCCGAAAGTAGGCGATAGGAGTGCAAGGTGTAAGCAAAATAGCATGAATCTGAGCTGAAAAATATACAAATTGATAGAAACGGAAGGAATTAACAAACAAAAAGTCATAAATTCTTTTTCCTTTTCTATCTTTTTGTTTACCTTTGCACCGAAATTAGTTACAAAAGGATAGCAAACTTCCAAAAAAGGTAGCAATATGACAGAGAAAATCAGATTCACCAAGATGCATGGTTGTGGCAATGACTACATCTATATTAATATGATGGAGCATGCCATTGCCGACCCGCAGGCTGCAGCCATCGCCTGGAGCGATCGCCATAAGGGTATTGGCTCCGACGGACTGGTGCTGATTGACAGGTCGCCTGTACCCGAAGCTGATTTCTCTATGCGCATCTTCAATGCCGATGGCTCAGAAGCCATGATGTGCGGTAATGCATCGAGGTGTATAGGTAAATACCTTTATGAGCGCGGCCTGACTACCAAGACGGAGATTCGCCTCCTGACACTTTCGGGCGTCAAGATCTTGAGCTTGCAGTTGAGTGACGACATTGTTGAGAGTGTGACGGTGGATATGCTCGAACCTGTGTTTGAGAATACGGCTCAATTTATCGAGTCCCGTAGTACAGGTCGTGGAACATTTGTATCGATGGGCAATCCCCATTATGTCATCTTTACCGACGATGTCGATCAGGTGGGTGAGAGTGGAAAGATACTGGAGCATCACCCTGC